>OGRU01000865.1_pt1 | contig 25997 bp, 23 predicted proteins | sample 1553541 | NCBI WGS metagenome assembly OGRU01 (sample SAMEA2580068, study PRJEB22360) | human gut metagenome | biome: human gut; feature: human-associated habitat; material: faeces | place: Denmark | collected 2008/2010
CCGCCGTTATTGTGCTGCGCGCAGATGGAGACCGCGATTTTCTCTCTGGACAGATCAATGCCGTGATCCAGATAGGTTTGAATCGACGGCGGATTCATTCTGGCCAGCCGCTTGAACGGCGTTTCCAGCAGCGCGCCGCAGTTTTCCAGATAGCGCCTCGCTTCCTCCGACAAACCGGAAAAATCAGGCTTTCCGTCTTTTTCCAGCGCCGCCGAATTTCGCGTAAAATCCAGATAGACGCGGCGGCCGCGTATGATTTCCTCCTGATAAATCAGGATGTCAATGAAGGAAGAACCCTCTCCCCCGGCCTTTCTGGGGTCGAACGGCCATTGATAGCCCTTGAGGAAGATCGCGTTGAGCATGTTCTGCGGCGTGCTGAACGCATCCAGCAGAAATTCCCGCTCGTCCTCGCCGCGCGCATCCACCGATACATAGCGCGGAAGGCACTGCTGGAACGAGCCGGAAAGATTCCAGCGGAATTTGGTCGAAGCGACGCCATATTGGGATTCCGTCAGATTTTTCCCCTTCGCGCCCGCTTCGAACAGAAGCCCCGTCGCGCCGCTGTGCGCGTAGGGATATACGCTGGCCTGATACATGCCCGCTTCGCCGCCCGTGGCCCAGACCACGTTCGCGGCCGCAAAGACGACGAGCTGCGCATCCTCCGGCGCGGAAAGATCGAGCGCAATCACGCCCGCCGCTGCCGCTTCCCCGTTTTCCATGCGGGTCAGCAGGCGTACCGCCAGATGGCGATCCCAGACGGGGATCTTCGCCTCCGTCACCCGCTTTTCGAGCGCTTCCGTCATGTATTTGGACGTGTACGGCCCGGCCGACGTCCCGCGGTTGATGGGATCGTGATCCGTTTTATAGCCGATGTATTCGCCGCTTTCATTGATCGGAAACGGAACCCCAAGCTCGACCAGATGGAAGAAGGAACGAATGGAATTGGCCGCTTCCGCCAGCGCGATATCGCCGTCCACACAGCCGCCCTCAAACAGCGTAGCGGCCATTTGGCGCACGCTGTCCTGAACCTCTCCGCCCAAAGAAAGCTTGTAATAGGTCTGTTTATCCGATCCCGTATTTCGGGAAGTGCCCATGCGCATCCCTTCGGTTATGATGGCGATGTCCGTCTGCCCCATTTCGTGCAGGCGAAGCGCCGCATTCAGCCCCGCCGCGCCGCTTCCGACGACGATCGTGTGATACCGCCTGAAAACGACGCTCTTTTCTGCCTTCTTTTCTTCCATATCCTCACCATTTACAGGCGGCGAATGTGAAATCCGCCGTCTACATCTATGTAATTTCCCGTTGTATACGCGAAGTCGTCCGAGCAGAAGGCCCGAACCGCGCGCGCCACGTCTTCCGGCTGCCCCCACCGCGCGATGGGGAACGCGCCCGCCTCGATCAGGCGGTTGTATTTTTCCTGCACGGCGGCGGTCATGTCGGTTTGAATCACGCCTGGGCGAACCTCATAAACGCGGATGCCCTCGCCGGCCAGCCGATCAGCAAACAGCCGGGTCAGCATGGATATGCCCGCCTTGGACACGCAGTATTCGCCCCTGTTGACCGAAGAGACCTCCGCCGAGCAGGAAGAAATATTGACGATAATGCCGGGCGTCCTGGCCTGTATCATCCGGCGGGCCACCGCTTGGGTCATAAACATGTTGCCCTTTGTGTTGGTGCCCACGACGTAATCAAAGCTCTCTTCCGTCATTTGGAGCAAATCGCTGCGCTCCTTCGGCGCAACGCCTGCGTTGTTGACCAGCACGTCGATCCGGCCGTGCCGCTCCGCCACCTCGTCCACCACGCGGAGCCGATCTTCGGTGTTTGCGATATCGCCCGCGTGCCAGCTGTACGAAACGCCGGCCTCGCGCAGCTTCTGCGTGCTCTGCGGATAGGCGGATTCCGGCTTGGTCGCCATGATGGCCACCGCATAGCCGGATCGCCCCAGTTCAAGGGCGATGGCCAGCCCGATTCCCCGGCTTCCGCCGGTTACCAATGCCGTTTTCATAAGCGTCCCCCGTTTACTTCATCAGCAGATTCGGCAGCGCCATCGTCAGCCCCGGAATATAGGTGACCAGCAGCAGCACAACCAGCATCGGAACATACAGCGGCAGCGTCGCTTTGGAAACGCTCTCGATCTTGCGCCCCGCAATCGCGCAGCCCGTAAAGAGCGCCGTGCCGACCGGCGGCGTGCACAGGCCGATGCCGAGGTTGAGCATCATCACCACGCCGAACTGAACCGGATCCATGCCGAAGCTCTTGACCACCGGCAGCAGAATCGGCGTCATAATGAGCACCAGCGGCGTCAAATCCATAAAGCAGCCGAGCACGAGCAGGATGATGTTAATCAGCAGCAGGATGACGTATTTGTTCGTGCTCACGCTGAGCAGGAAGTTGGTCGCAATCTGCGGAACGTTCAGGTACGTCATCATCCAGCCGAAGGCGCCCGCAGCCGCGATCAGGCCGTAGATCATCGCAAGGGTTTTGACCGTTCGACCCAGAATGGCCGGAATTCATCAAAATCAATTGGCATTTTATGTTCGAAGAAAGCAAGTCCCGTCTTTACAACGATTACGCAGGCCACTGCAACTCTAAGCATCGATATGCTATTTCCTCGAGAGAAGAGTGGTCCAGAATAAACGGAAAACCTTTTCGGATTAAATCCAAGGAAACAAGCCCTGCTCTAAAAGGAAATCCAAAAATAAGAAGACCCAACAGTAATATCAAAAAAAGCAAAGCTTCTATATCGCAGCAAAATGAGCTCATATTTCACAGAACCGTAAAAGCCGTTCAGGATGCATACGGCATACCGTCTATGGAATTTCTTGGGCCAAGCAGATCGCGTAGATGCGTTCAAGCTCGAAACATTTCTATATTCCTTTATAAAAAACTATCTGGCGACACCATGAGCAATACAGGGAAGTTGTTCGAGCGAGACCATACAACCATCATCCATTCGATTGAAAAAATCAAAGATCAGCTTAAAGAGGACGAGGAATTGCATGACCGCATCAACGGTTTAAGTCAGATGATTCAGAAATAAGTTGGCGAATCTTCGCTGAAGCTCATATAATTAAAGGGCGCTCCCGCGCAATATCTGTGCGGGAGCTTTTTGTATTTATACAAAGGAAAAGTGACATACATGGGCAGAGAATCAACAAACTATATGCTTCCGCTAGCCATTCTTCAAATTCTCCATGTTAAAACAGATGAAAAATCGCCCATAACAGTCTCAGAGATAAAGACTGAGCTGAGGAAAAAGTATTCGCTCTCAGCATCAGACGACACGATTAGGGCAATGCTTGATAAATTAGCAGAATTTCTCAAACAACAACCGGAGAGATTTGACTCTGCTTTTCTCGTGAAAGAAATTACCCCAGGCGAAAAAGGGAGAAAGAGAAAAGCCTATGTTTCACGACGCCTCTTCGATGACACTGAAGTTAATTATCTGATGGCAACAACAGAGCTATCGCAATCAACAGCGAACAATCAGGGTGAAAGCGACGCATTAATCTCCAAACTGAATAGCCTTAAAGCTCCGTCAGGAAGAAGAGAATCCCCTGTTCTCCGATTTACGCCAGAAGGAAGCCCTAAGCCGAGCAGCACAGAAATCGCCAAGACTTGCAAAGAACTTCAACACGCAATTGACCAGAAGAAATCCATTTCTTTTTCCTACATAAAATATAGCGCCAAGCCCATCGGAACCGACCCCAGAGAACTAGCCATCAACCAAAGCACTACAACCAAAAAGCATGTCAGCCCATATCAAATCAAATACATGAATGAGCATTTCTTCCTCCTAGCTCGACAAGGAAGAAGCAGCAACCTCACCACTTACAGAGTTGACCTCATCAAGGAGGTCAACATCGATACAGAAACAAACCAATACAAAGGCGTTAACCCTGAACGAATCGAGAATTATTTCGATGGCTCCATTAATGGATATGGCGGCAAAAATGAAGAAATACTACTCAGATGCACTAAAAAAAGCATCCATTACGTCATTGAACTGTTCAGCGATTTCTCCAATTTTACAATGCAACGTAGCCAAACAGAAGATGGGCGAATCGACGTGTCTTTTCTCGGATACCCAAAAGGCATCGAATACTGGTGTTTAAAATTCGTTGACTCAATTGAGCTAATTAGCCCCGTCAAATCAAGAGAGTCCCTCATAACCCGCCTGACAAACAATGTCTACAGAAGCCAAAACGGCGTCAGAGACGAATAACGCCTCGGCCGCCGTTTCCATTTTCGCCAACTAACGAGGCACTAACCAACTTCTAGCCATTCATGTTTTGCAAGATTGTTATTAGAATTTTCCTGACTTCAAGCTCCTTACTCTTGTTCACATAATTGTTGATATACAATCCTTCCCGCTTGTTTCTGCCAGTAGCCAAAACAAGGCCCAAACGGGTTCGACCTGCAGGAGTTGGAATATAGAATCCTGCTTCACTTCCCCTTCGGCCCATTCCTCGACCACCGAACAAATACCCCTCAGCGCAAAGAAGCCTATTCATTTCTTGGGCATTTAATTTTTCGAGCGAAAGCCTTTCTCTTTCCGAACCCACATCAGCCTTCCAATCCTTTACGAGCTTAGTGAACGAAATGTAATCCACTCCCGCTTGAAGGTTGAGCCTTTCAGCATAAGAAGCCCCCATATAGTCTCTCCCGTTATCAATAAGATTGCAAAGGCTGTCTCTTTGCAACTCATATGCCTTACGAGCCATTTCGGACGCAGTTGGAGTATCGATGTCGTAAGGCGGGAGACCAATAATTCCTGTTACTACTCCTCTAACCCCGTCAAAATCAGTGACAAATCGATGCGAATCATCATTTTGCAAAACGGCCCGTCTCAAACGACCATTTCCGCTAAACACAACCAAAGAATATATAGGCTTAACATCCAGCCTCAACCGCTCTTCAACGCTTCGGAGAACCGCGATATGGTCTGCATTCTGTTCACAGGGAGAATCAAAATGCGCATCCTTTTCCTCCCCTACGTTCCTATAGAAACGCCCATCCGATTTCTGCTCAACCTCGGCTGAGTAATCCTTAATCTCGATAGAGATATCACATTTCGGGGATATCGCTAGTAAATCAATTTGAGCGCTGTGCCCACCATCGTAATCAAATTCCAAATCGCTTAGCACGATAATGGGGAGCCCGGATTTCACAAGTCGATCTCTTACCTTGTTCTCTCCAAAACGACCTTTCCTGTAACAACTTTTTTGATACTCAAGCTTCCTTTTTTCGTTTGCATCCGCTGTTCTAGCAATAACCTCCGACAAAATCTCTTCTTTAATTTCAAGACAGTTCCTAATGCCTTCGACACGAAAATCGATTGCATCGAACCTCCCATCTGCTCCTTTATCACAAACTGGAATTTCAACGCACCGATTCCTGAAAATCGTATCCTCTTTCGCCTCTGGACGAATCCCACTATCCGACAGAGAGGTTGAAGGCCGGACACAGTCCCCTGTCTTCAGCCTCTCTTCCACCAATTCAAAGGACTCCGTGTCCCTCAGAATCCCCTCCCCAATCAAGCTACCTCCGTCTGGCCATCCCTCAAAAAGAACCTTGCGATAGTCCAGATATTTCTCGATGTATTTCTCGTTCGGATCATAATGAGAGGATGCATTTCGGATACCTACCGCCCTTTTGAGCTCTTTGATATATTGGCTCCACCATGAATACGAGCGCTTACCACCGGTCAACTCCACAAGGCTTTCTCGATAGTTTTCGATTGCAACTGGATAAACGCCCAACGTAAGCTTTTTCTTTCCAGGATTCGAAAGAGTTGAACCAGTTCCCAAGAAATGCCCACCACAAACTCTTTCGTCTTTAATCACAGGGTAAACTCGATTGTTAAAAACCAGTTCGAAAGCTTGATTCAGCATCCAAAAGGGAATCAGGAAACGCTCTCTAGAGCTTGACGGCTCCTCGGCGCAATCAGCTTGATTCATCCCAAGAGCATCGGCGTATTTCATACCCATCAAAAGGAAATGGCAGACAGACTCTCTAGTTTCCTTATCAAGGTCAGAAAACGCATTCTTAAAGCAATCTTCCGAATCAAAGCCATACTGCGCAAAAATAGAGTCCGGTACTCTCAGCGCCTCTTCAGGCAAATCCGCATCCAACACGGAGACATCATCATCCGGCATTGACAAGACGCCGGAATCATTAGTGCATTGACTGCAAAGCTCATCTAATTTATCGATGTAGTACCTATCGAGAATCTGCTTCATCTTTCGAACGGACGGATTAATGCGCCATACACTGCTATCTCCGACAACATACAAACGGCTCTTGGCTCGACTTGCAGCCACATTGACAATATTGGGCTTCACCCATTCAACAGCACCAGAAGAGCCCTCATCGCAGCCCAATAGGAAAATCACCTCACGAGCTTCACGACCCTGGAAGGTATGCACAGTACCGATATTATTTTTTTCGAAATTGCGCAACTGCTCCATATCAATAGCTTTGCTCGAACCTTTTAATATAAGTTCGTCAATTTTGCTATCTAAATACCTGCAGAACCCGTTTCTCACAGATCGAAATGGCGAAATGATAAAAAGATCGGGTATCCCTTCATTGCGGGAAAATGAGTCTCTAAGCAAAGAGAAAGCAACTTCTCCCTGATTAGGAACATAATGATTTTTTGCTCCTGCATCTTCAGCCCCTGAAACCTCAACCCAAAATGAAGAATCACGACAAAGGGTGCCATCGTCTACAAACGTCGAAGTTCTTTTAATCATCGCCCCAGAATACGAAACTTCATTAGAGATATCAAACATCGGGGATTCGCAACGCCTATGAACCAAAAGAGGCGTGCCCACCCACTCGTCATTCTCCCTAAAGCCGAAACGATTAAGCTGATCGGCATAACTTTGGACGGAATAACCAGGCAGTCTATAGTTATAGGGCATCCCCTTCCCGAAAAGACCAGACAACACTCCGAGCCTATCAGGACGATCAATCGGTTCGACCTGACGAGGGTCGCCCACAACTAATGCTCTTCTGCATCTAAACATTGCACCTGCAGCTTTGTAGGGTAATGCTTGCCCAGCTTCGTCAACAATCAGCAAGCCCAACGTTCCAGGTTGCCTAACATCTCTCAGGAAGTTACCGACAGAGTCGAAGGTAGAAGAAACAACCGGCACAGCGAGAAGCAAAGTCTGAATGAGGGAGGGCATAGCATCTTCGCGATCAGAATCAGGATATTTGTTTCTGCGCTGTCCCATCCACCCTTTCATTGCGTAAAGAGTCTTGAAATTGTAAAGACAGGCTTTTGATGCTAGAACGAAATCACGAATCAACTGAAGAGCCCAGTAAAACAGCTCTTCCCTAGCCCTATCGAACCCATCAAAAGCATCATTATTCGAGCTATCTCTTCCAGGAGCAATGTCATGTAAACGTTCTACGCAGTTCCGACTGCCTAAGCCACCCGAAAGGGCCAACGAGAACGAACGCAAAGACTCTTCATCTGCTTTCGGCAACCGAGATTGGAACTTCTTGACATCTTCGATGGATTCCCTGAATGCACTCCGAGTTTTTTGGTATCTTGCCAAAGATTCATTCATGCTATCGAGCCTAATGATTTCCGTAAACTTTTTCAGCACTGGCTCGAGGTACTCGGACTGATTTTTGTTATTTCCCAGGGGAATCGAAATTAAACCCCAGCAATTAGCTATTTTGTTTTTACAAAATAAGTCATTTGCCAGCTCCGTAAAGAACAAATCGTCGGATTTCGCTCCAACTTTGGAAGGGCGATTGGAGTCAAAAAGAGCATAGATGCAATTTAATCCAGATGTCCTACGAGCAGAAAACCCCTTCTCGGGCTCTACAGCAGACAGCAGTCCATCTCTTTTCGGTAATTCAAGCGTAATATTCTCTATAGCCTTGTTGTTCGTCGAGCAAACTAATATCCCATAATTATTTACGGCATCAGCCTCAGCTTTGATCTTGTAATAGCAATCGCATGGTTTTTTGCCAATGAATGGAAGATGGTCCTTCTCGCAGTCAAGCTCTCTTTCCTCAAACATATCATCAGGACGCTCGTAGTTAGAAAGAATGATAGCCTTTTGAACCACAGAGGAAGCTATTACATCCTTGAGAAGAGTGGTTTTGCCCGTACCGGGAGGGCCATTCACCGCCATAACATCGCCAGGAATATAGGACCAGTCCTGGACAGAGCCAGCTTCTTCGGAATACAGGTTAACCGCAAATTGCTGCATCGCTGTAAGTGGGTATTTTGATGGCCACTTGCCCAACGGATAATGGAGAGGGTTAAAAGCTTCAGCGATTAAAGCCCGTCGACTGCCCGCCATTGATTCCCCTGAATCCGTTAAATCAACTTTGCTGCCATTATTTCGCGAATCATCAAGAGCGGAAAGGTATTGACAACAAAGCCCGAGTCTCACATCGTCTGGCGAGTTCCTAAACCAACGATCAATCAGTTCCAGATCATTGGCACAGAATGTTTTCCTGAAGTTGTCCGGATACTTCTCATTTGTGGGCTTAGCGAAAATAGAAGCCCACTCGTCGACCATCTCGAGAAAAGGGAATAATTGCACCAACTTTGAAAGCATATTACTAATATGCTTCCCGGTTACAGGGCAATCACAATTAGGGAGAACGCCCTTAACCATATCGACGAGACTGCCGTACGCAACCTCCAAGCTGTCCGTTTCCCCAAAGCGGCTATATCCACTGGTAAGAAGGCAAAAGAAAGGGCAGACCTCCAAGGAACCATCAATATAGTGACCAGATTCCAGTTCGTCTTGTTCTATTCGCAGAGCAAAGTGCACGAGGTTAACCTTGCCAAGCTCATCAAATTCATAACCGCTGTACTTGCGGTAATATTCACGAGTTTCAGGAAATTTTCCAATCAATTGCTCAATCAAACAATTTCTGTCGACTGAGCCAACATAGATATCAACAATCCTATCCTTTTTGCCATAGCGTACCGTTGAAACTATAGGCTTAGAAGAATCAGTTAAGTTGATCTCCCTGGAAGCGGGGATTGCATCTTCCTGATCCAGGAAGTCGGAAATATGCCAATACTTTGCAACTTGCGAAGCGAGTCCAGCCTCAGACGACTCATCTTTTGATTCATTGCCGAATCGCACGGAATCAAGTTTGCCATCAGTCAATCGGGCAAATCCCGAAATAGCGTTTTTCACAGAATCACGAAGCCCACTAAAGTTCATTACCGACCCGTCCCTTCAATAATGCGCAAATAATTCTAGCTTAATATTCGATACAGCCCAGCTCATCGAGGAAAACAGTTCTTCTTGCTCAACTCGACATTAAAGAAGCATCGCTATGTTATCAACTATTTTTTACCGCTATTTAGCGGGGTTTTATCGTTGATAGCAGATTAAATAGCAAGCACAATCAGAGTCAGAAGGCGCAAGACATCTCCTCGAAAGGAGCCATTATGAGCATCGAATTTACTACCCAAGAAGTTGATTGCGGAACGTATCCCAGTATTCGTTCCGCCCTGCTCTTTAAGCGCACCATCTTCCTGTCGCAGCCAATCAATAACCAAACCGCCGAAGAGGTTATCGCGCAGCTGCTTTACCTCGACTCCATCAACCATGAGCCTATTAAGCTCATCATCAACTCTCCTGGCGGGGGTGTCAGTGCGGGTTTCGGCATCATCGACTATATGCATGGCATCGAAAGCCCAGTCCATACCCACGCATTCGGCGCGGCAGCAAGCATGGCCGCATTGATCCTCACCAACGGCGAAAAGGGCTATCGCACCGCAAGCCCCAGCACTGAAATACTTATCCATCAACCCCTGCTTAACCATCTAAGCGGACAGGTAAGCGATATCGAGATCGCAACACGAGCCCTGCTGAGGACCAAAAGCAAACTCTGCACGAACCTTGCCGAATGCACCGGGCGCACCGAAGAGGAAATTGACAAGACCATCGATCGGGACAGCTGGTTCACCGCAAACGAAGCTCTTACCTTTGGGCTCATCGATTCCATCGAATCCAACGTTAAAGCCGCTTAAGAAAGAGGAGCATCATGACCGTCACGAAGCCATACACGAGCGAGGGCAGCACGCTCGTGTTCGCCCCCACCTCGGAAATCAGCGCAGCGTTTCTCGCGCAGGACCTTTTCAGCTACGGCGAGGGACAGGTAATCGTAACAACAGCGAAATCGCCCCTTGCTCAAACTGTAGAGAACGAGAAGGGCGGCTATGCGGTCAAGCGCCTTGACCTTAACGAGCCGATCGCGCCAGATCTTATCGACTTCTTTGATAAGGTCCCCCTTGCCAACATCCCGCAGGCAATCGACAGCCTGTTTGTCCTTAGCAAGGAGGACAGCTATGCCTGCCTTGCCGCAACGGTGCTCTACGCTTCCGGTTACTACGCACAAGCAGTCGATGGACGCATCAGCGTCAAGAAGATCTGCGACATTGTCCAACTATTCTTCGCCAAGTCCCTAGGCGATGAGAACGAATACTCCAGCCGGCTCGACGAAATCATTGAGGTTCATCTGACGGGTGTGCATGTCGTCGGCGGAAGCCATAAGCAGATTGCAAAGCCAAATAGCAACGGTTGCTTGGCCAATCTGTGGAATCCCGTTCGCAATGCGTTCATGGATAGGCACACCACAGCATGCGTCAGTGCTAGGCTCGCAGATATTCTTCGCCCCTACAGGAACGGGTGCATGCTGGGTGAGAGCAACAACCTCTTAAGCCTGAAGGAGGGGAACGCCGCACTTGTCGTAACCGTCCCCGATTACGACAGAACGAATGACAAGCTCTTCTTTGCCGTGATGGACAAGCTTTTCACCTCGCTTTACGCAAGGAACAGAGAGGTTGTTCCGCAGAAGAACGCACCCTTGCGCGTGATAGCGGAAGAATGCGATGCCAAACCCTCCATCTGGCTTTTAGGCTCAATTGCAAAAAGCGCCGCGCGCAACAACATCAGACTCAACCTGCATTATTCATCGGTGGCAGCGTTTCGCAGAAAGCACAGCGATTACGCCAACGAGATCCTTGAAGCGTTCGATTCGATCGCGTTCTTGGACCCGAACGAACCCGCCGCCCTACAGGAGATCCAACTGCGCACTGGACTTTCTGCACAAGAGATTCGCAGAACCGCACTTGACGGCGGCTGGCTGTTCCAGCGCGGGAAGAAACCCCAGCGCATCGACACTATCAGCAACCAGGAAGCAGCTTAGGAAAGGAATATCATGCGCAAAGCACCCACAACAACCTGGACCCTCCCCGTCTCCTTCTCCCCCATCGGAGCAAAAAGCGTCGTCTGCTTTGTTGGGAAGCTGGCCGGCGGCTGCCTCACTCTTATCGTCGTTACCTACTTCTGGGCGCTGACGAAAGATTCCACGCCCGAGCTCAGCGGCTGGTTCTTCGGCATCCCACAGATGGTCTCCATGCTATCCCTAGCCTTCTACCTCGCCGTCAATTTTGCGACTCTCATAGGGATCCGCGTATCCGCCGGAACAGCCAAAGCCGCCCAAGTAATTTGCGTAATTGGCCCATGGATTTGCCTAGTTCCAATTTTTGCCTATTTGGTATTCGAGCTGTTCAGGGGAGCTGGCAATGAAATTCTTGCTGCATTGATTCTGGCCCCTACCGCCTTTGCCGCGATCGCCGTCACCCGCCGATGGGCAAAAACCAAACCATACCTCGCAGGGAACTTGTTGCTGTTGCTAGGTGCATTCTGTGCGGTTATCGGCATCGCGGCAATGTTCGCAATCGGCATCATCATTGTTCTAGCGATGATCCCCTTCATTCTGGCTTTCTGCCTACTTCTTATCCCCATCTGCGCCCGTGCAATATAAGAACCCAGAAAGGAATCCGTCATGAACCTCAACATCAGCGAAAGCACCCTCGTTCTTGCAGCCGCCTTCCTAGCAATTGTCGTCTGCCTCCTTATTGCGATGGTGTTCGGTGTGCCGTTCTTCATCGACCAGCTAAACCAACTTCTCGTTAATGCGGGCACCGATTTCGAAATGCCCCTCCCTACCCAATTCCAGAAATAAGCACGTTAGGAGCTTGTCATGCCTACAGGAACGAACACCCAAATCTTCGACCCTGAAGAAGTATCTCGTCAGGTTAAGCAGCGAGTATTCGGTCAAGACGAGCACGTTGACAAAATTGTCCGCTTCATACATGCTGCCTTCACTCGTTCCATACTCATCAAGTCAGGCATCGATGGAGACACGCTGCCTCAGCTTTCCTCCATGCTACTTGCCGCACCCACGGCATCGGGAAAGACGCACACTATCAAGATGATCGCTAAGACCCTAGGTATGCCGCTGCACGCTATTGATGCAGGAAGCCTAACCGGAGAGGGCTGGAGCGGCGGAAGCCTCTCATCGGAATGGAATGTCATCTCAAAGCAGCAGCAAGAAGACCCTTCGCTGGTAACTATCGTTTTCATCGACGAGGTAGACAAGATGACCCTGTACGACTCAAAGGAGCCAAGCTTCTCTCCAAAGTTCGACCTGCTAAAACCCCTTGAAGGAGGACTGCTCTCCGGCGAGGCGGGCAGAGGCAGCAGCCGTGAGCGTTTCGAGTTGGATTGCGATCGATGCATCTTCATCCTTAGTGGGGCCTTCACGGGAATCGACGAGAAGATTGCCCTTCGGCTCGCAACAAAGGGTAATACGCAAGCGGTGTTCGACACCAACAGCACCAAGGTCGACTACTCTTCGTTCAACGAAGATGAGTTGCGCGCTCAAATCTCCCTTGAAGACGTTGAGGCCTGGGGCTTTCCCCGCGAATTGGTCGGGCGCTTCTCGTTCGTGGACTTCATGCCTGCGCTAAGCGCCGAATCCTTAAAGCGCGTCCTGTTTGAGGACTTGCTGCCGCACTACAGCAACATGATGATGGGCGGGAGCATCTCCGTGAGCGAAGATGCAGCTGACGCAATGGTTAGGAAGGCGCTTTCCGAAAACTACGGTGCACGCAGCCTGAACCAACAGACCTCGGAGGTGTTCTTTGGACAGTGTTGGGGTAAAGTTGTTTCATCTGGCAAAACCATCGATGCCGAGCTTCAGCTTTCAAGCGAGGGGCAATTGAGCTGTTCCGCAAAGGAAACCGATCGCAATAACATGCGCTTCGATCTGCTCAAACGAGCCGCCAAGACCAACTCATCAAGACAGCGCGCACGCATGCGCAATACAGCCATCGCTAAACAAGCGAAAGAGCTGGAAGGCTTCAATACCAATGATATAAGCCCTTTTGAGGTCATCGGCGATAATCTCGATCAGTATGCCGCCTTACTTTTATTCGAAACGGAAAGGGGCGCTGGCGCATACAGCGATGCGGAGATCGTGCTTCTCTTCTCGCTGCTGAGCTTGCTGCGCGATTGGTTCCGCTCCGATTTCAAACCTCAGGGAATCCGAGCCCTTCTGGGGATGACAAACATCGAAGAGGCTCAAAGCTCCGAAGGCTTCAGATCGCCACTCGACCTAGTATATGAAGAAATCGAAACCGGCATGGTCACCAAAGCAAACCCGTCCCACAAGAACGATTCGAGCGAGCCTCCAACGATACTGCTACCTTCAAGCATGTGCCGCCATGCACCAGAGGATCCGCAAGAGGGCACAGGAACCTTCGAGCACGGAGGCTTCAGTGCCGAAGAAGACGATGCTTTGGGATTCTATACCGATTTCAAGTCGTTCACACTGGCCGAACGCTCAAAAGCAATTATGACCCTGTCGTACAGGCTTGTCAGGATTCAAAGCGGAAGGAGCGCAGCATAATGCCAGCTTCGATATTCACCAACAATGACAAGCCCATTTCAAGAAGAGAGGATGAGGGCAAAGTAGGTTTTACACCCAGCATCTCGCCCAACCAGCGAGAGACACTAACCCTGCAGCAAGTCCTGCGAAACTGCAGAGTCCGTCCAGACAAACGAATGGATGAGATTTTCGTTGCCCAAGAGCCCACCTTCGTCGACTTCTCCTGTCGTACCGACTTCCATTGGGGGTTGTAACTGCACACCTGCAATGTTGCGCAGTTATGGTACGCAATACAATACGAAGACAATGGACGAATTCTTGGCTGTCGGGCGCCTCACGTGGACGAGAAAGCACGCGTCAATCACATTCCGTAGCAAGGAGGTTTAAACGCCTCGCGGGAATATATCTCTTGTTCGACCATGTCAATCAAACGGGGAACCGCCAATTCTTTGGCGGCTCCTCCCCCGCAGCCAGCGAAAAAACATGGTTTCATGCCTACAACGGAGACCCATACCATTCTCGACACATCATTACTGCCGAGAGCATCTCCGCCTCCCTTTAAAACCCATCGAATAGGAGGCGCCATGATTTGGTTTACCTCAGACACCCACTTCGGGCACGAGCGTATCCTCGATTTTACGAACAGGCCTTTTGGCAGCATTCGCGAAATGAACGATGCGCTTATCGCCAACATCAACGAAAAGGTCAAGCCCGAAGACGAGCTGTACATCCTTGGCGACTACTCTTTCAAAATGACGGCCGCCGATGCCGCTGACCTCAGAAGAAACATCAAGTGCAAGAAGGTGCACCTTATTCCCGGCAACCATGATAAGGACTGGAATCAACCCGCCGTAGCGGGGATTTTCATCGTTGAGCCACACGTCTGTACGCCTCGGCAGGACAAAAAGAAGTTAGCGTTGTGCCACTTTCCCATGGCAGATTGGCCCGCCATGTCACATGGCTCAATCCACTTGCACGGGCACATCCATTCCGAGGGGCACGCCTACAACGAGATCAATCGTATGCAGGGGCTCTACCGCTTTGACGTCGGCGTAGACGCAAACGGCTATTCACCCGTAAGCCTTGAAGAAATCCTTAATTGGTTCAGCGGCATCGAGTGCAACGGGCGCGCAAAGTGGCCTAACTGGGTTAATGCAACCGGAAGCAAACAAGCGGCAAGAAAGCTTGCAGGAATCAAACTCGGAAACTAGAAAGGAGCGCACATGATTTACGTTACCGGAGACATCCACGGCGGTTGCACCATGAACAATATCATCGAATGGGAAGAAGGCAAAAACCTCACCCATGACGACTACCTTGTTATTGCGGGAGACTTTGGCATTCCTTGGAAATTCAGCATCACGGAAGACGATTTAATCTATTGGATAGAAAGCCGGCCCATAAGCAAGCAGATATATTTTCTGATGCGATGAAACCGTATTCTCAAAGTAAAGCCGGCATTCCCCCTTCTCCATTCGCTCAGAGATCTCCCGACCCCATTTATTCTGAAGAGATTTCAGAGATTCAGCCTGGGTAACAAGAGGAGCCAAAGCCGAAAGCCGTACCTGCTTGTCCAGGATCGCTTTACAACCAAACACGAACTCAACATCGCTAAACTTGCGCATCTGCTTTACAACCATGGGTAAGTCGTACGACCAAGTAATAGCTTTCATTGATGCAAAACCATCGAAGAGGGAAGTCGCATCGTCGACAGTCCTCACCTTTAGGGAATTCACTTCGGTGATTTTTATCTTTCCATTGCTAACCGCATCGTTTTCGGCATCGATCATCGCGGGAAACAGGGACTCTTGCATTTCGGGATCCTTTATTCGCCCTACTCAAACAAACCCTTATTTACAACTTTTTTTGTTTTTGCGTGTACATCGTAATGGACATACCGAATTTTTTTCGGATACGTTATTTTATCTAAGGTTTAACGGGTAAATATTTCTGAATTTTTATTACCTACATGGACTGCAACCCAATTATCTCGATGGACTCCAGGCTATTTTGCGTTCAAATTGGGAAGCATAAGTTCTTTTTGATTCGGAGCAAATGGCATAACACTACCCTTCATAGCGCTTACGGCACTAGATGCAAACCTTCAAGCGAATAAGGGTCACACAACAAAAGACGAATCATCTCTAACCAACAACTAGTCCACCAAATCAGACAGAACCACTACGGCTTCAAGCAACCGATGGGCACAACATACACTCCATCGTTTCTTCGATAGGCGTATCCATCAGCTGTCACCACAAGCAGAAAAGAAGGCGCACCCATAATTGTCTGATCAACTTTATTTGCAACACGCCTCAGCGAATCAGACGCAGCATCAGCCTGTGATTGGTTGAGCTTTATTTCGACCAAGCCCCATCTTCCATCACGCAAAACAACAACCACATCTGCCTCCAGGCCCACATTATCGCGATAGAAAAACACTTGCCCATGGTTCTTCTGGGCATACACCCGTAAATCCCTAATGCATAATGCCTCATACAGCATTCCGAGAGTCGGCATATCCTTCAGTAACGTATCGGGACTAGCTCCTAACGCCGCTGCAGCAAGCGATGGGTCGGCAAAATATCGCTTAGGAGTTCGGCTTATGCGAGCTTTCGCCCGAAGGGAAGGCTCCCAAGCATTAAGGTCTTCTATGATTGATAGATTACGCAATGCACCCAAATATGCTGAGAACGTCGGTCTGGACATCTCGCTCCCCTGCGCATTCACCATTTTCGACATTGATGACACCGCCATTTGTGAACCAACACAGCGAGCAAATGAGCACATCACCAATCTGGCATGATCAGGATTTCGCGAAACCCCATCAACGTTAGAAATGTCCTCTTCAGCAACAGCCGTAAGGTAGTTATGCGCGGTCTCCATTGCCGCAGATTGGTCAGTCATCGTAACAGCACTCGGCCAACCACCGCGCGCAACCTGAAAGGCTATCGTTTCGACATCGCCATTAGACACTCCCTCGATATCTTCAGGAGCATCAAAGAGCGCCAGCAGCGAAACTTCTCCAGTCGACTCTCGGGATTCGTAAAGCGACATAGTTCGCATATCAAGAAAGGACATCCTGCCAGCTCCGGAATGCCTGGGCTTTTCCTTGGGGGTAGCTGAGCCAGTTAGAATATATAGCCCTATTTCACGCTCTCTATCCACCGAAAAACGAACAGCATCCCAAAGCTGTGGGGCTTCTTGCCATTCATCAATCAAACGAGGCTTCTCCCCGCGCAACAGGATAGATGGCTTCGATTCCGCAAGCATTTGGTTGCTCGTCCGCTGGTCCGGATCTTGCATAAATAGAGCGCTCTTAGAATGTTTAAGTGCCGTTTCCGTTTTACCGCACCATTTAGGCCCCCGAATCACCACGGCACCCGCTTGCCGCAATTTGGCCGCAAGCAAATCGTCAGCAATACGCGGCATATATTCATCGCTACCCATTGAGGACCCTCTCGTTTTATAAATTTCAACTATTATATTTTACAGATTATAACTTTTTCGTTTAACAGATTGCAAGCAGTTTGTTATACCGATTGCATCTTCGCATTTTGCATCCGCATCGGCAATGGGCTGCAACTTCTTTATGCCTCGCGAGATCAGGCACAATCAACCAAACCAAAGCCTGCTTCAGGCCAATGCTGAACTTTACTTACAGACATAAAGAAAGCCCGCCGAAGCGGGCTTTCGAATGCGTTTGAATCAGAAGCAAGCGCCATTACTCAGCGCGCAAAGGCTCGAGCGCCTTCAGCATGAACTCGCTTGCTTCGGCGCACAGCTCGTCGGTGGGCGCTTCGGCCAACACGCGAATAAGAGGTTCGGTGCCGCTAGCCCGCAGAAGCACGCGGCCGCGATCGCCCAGGAACTCTTCTGCCGCCTTAACCGATTCAAGCACAGCGGCATCAGTCATGGCTGCGTCTTTGTCGGCGACACGCACATTGGTCAGCAACTGAGGATACAGCTTCACCGGAGCGCACAGCTGCGAGAGGGTTTCGCGCTCGGCGCGGATGGCCTCCATCAGCCGCAAAGAGGTAAGAATGCCATCTCCGGTGCTTACGATATCGCCGAAAATAACATGACCCGACTGCTCGCCGCCCAAGCTGTAGCCATTGGCATGCATGCAGGCAAATACGTTTTTGTCGCCCACTGCGGTGGTTTCGTAGTTCAAGTTCGCCTGTTCAAAGGCTTTCAGCACGCCGAAGTTGCTCATAACCGTGGGAACAACCGTACCGCCCGACAAGCGACCATGCTTGTTCAGGTACACACCGCACACATACAGGATAAGGTCGCCGTCTACCACATGGCCGCGCTCGTCCACCGCGAGGCAGCGGTCCGCATCGCCATCGTAGGCAAAGCCCACATCAAGGCCCTGCTCCACAACAAGGCGCTGCAAACGGTCGATATGCGTGGAACCACAATCAACGTTGATATTGAAGCCATCGGGGGCATTGCTGATAACGCGAACATCGGCACCCAAGGCATCAAAAACAGGCTTTGCAACCGAAGAGGCGGCACCGTTGGCGCAGTCAAGACCAACCTTTACGCCCTGCAAAGAGAAATTCGCGCTGGCAATAAGGTGAGCGATGTAGCGATTACGGCCCTGCATATAATCAACCGTTGCGCCAATTGCGTCACCAGACACCATAGGAACCTCTTCGGCATATTCGCCGTCAATGTACTGCTCGATAAGCTGAAGCAGAGGTTCTTCCATCTTGAAGCCCTGGGAATTAACCAGCTTGATGCCATTATCCGTATAAGGATTATGGCTAGCGGTAATCATCACGCCGCAATCGAATGCGCCGTCGGTGGTTTCATACGAAAGGCCCGGCGTGGGAATAACGTGCAGCATATAGGCGTCTGCGCCTGAGGCAACAAGACCAGAGACCATGCCGCTTTCCAACATGTAGCTGGAACGACGAGTATCTTTGCCCACAACGATACGAGCCTTGCGGCCCTGGCGTGCGCCATAGTACCAACCAATAAAACGGCCGATTTTGTATGCATGCTCAACGGTAAGGTCAGTGCCGGCAACGCCGCGGAAGCCGTCTGTGCCAAAGTATTTCATTTCATTCTCCTGTTCACCAGTGAGCGTTGTTTATAGCGTTTGCAGCCGCGTCCAATGGCGGCATAACCTGTTCATTATCCTTCACTTAGCCCTATTCTGCACGTGCGGGAATTATCGAATATGAAAACGCCAGGTTATCTGCATTTAGCTGTTTGGATTTGCCGCCTCCTACCACCTCAAGCCCTTGCGCGCTTCAAGAGACTCATCTGCAAGGCATTCATTGGAGGAGGGGTATCGCAAAGCCCAACTGCACCGAACCATCCATCATGATGTACCAGATCATTTCACGTCATGTATTACAACAAGGCGCAACTTCTTTTTCGACTTCATTGATTCAACTGGTCAAATATCCATATTTGTGGTGTTTTCACTCAATCAAATTGATGCGTTTAACCTGATCAAACACGTAGGGACACCTGATATAACACGAATTATCGAATTGGTGCAATTCTTATACAAAACAGGAATACTTAGGTGCATAGAGAAAAACGCGTTCAAATGCTAGGATAGCCATTGAGCTGCTGATTCGATTCTTGTCTGAATCTCGGTTCCATTCAACACAGGAATAAGGAGAGGAACACATTATGGATTTCAAGCTTACCGACGAGCAGGAGCTGCTCATTGAGAGCGCACACGAATATGCTACTCGCTACTTCACCGATGAAGCAGTAAAGCAGGCATATGAAGTAGATCATCACATCAGCATCGAAGCTGCTATGGCTTACCGCGAGGCAGGCTTCATGCTTCTGGGCCTCCCCGAAGAAGTTGGCGGTGTTCCGGTAGACAAACTTACCGAGGTTCTCCTGGTAGAGAAGCTTCATGAGTACACTGGCGTAACCCTCCCCTTCGTTACCGACTTCAACACCATCACCGACGTAATTGACTTCGGCACCAAAGAGCAGCAGGAAATGATCATGGACGCTATCGAGAACGTCGAGAGCACCTGCATCGCTTGCTCCGCTATTTCTGAGCCTGCAGCTGGCTCCGATAACAACGCCATGACCTGCGTTACCAAGAAGCAGCCCGACGGCACCTATCTGTTGAACGGCCAGAAGACCTGGGTTACCCTGGGTGGCCTCTCCATCTACACCATGGTTGTAGCAAAGGACGAAGATCCTTCCTACGAGAACGACAAGTACTCTCTGTGGCTCGTTCCCAACGACACCCCCGGCTTCACCATCGGCCACCTCGACAAGGTTGGTCAGCAAGCTATTCCGTTCGTTGACCAGTTCTTCGACAACGTAGTTCTCACCGAGGACATGCGTCTGGGCGAGCCCGGCATGGGCTGGAAGCTTCTCATGAAGAAGCTTGAGTTCGAGCGCTGCCTGGTTGTTGCATCTTCCCTCGGCCTTGCTCAGGCTGCCCTGAACGATGCAGGCGCCTATGCATCTGAGCGCATCTGCTTCAACAAGCCCATCGCTCACCAGACCCAGATCCAGCTGCACCTGTGCGAGATGGAAAACATCATCCAGAACGTACGCACCCGCCTGTATCAGGTTGTTACCATGATCGACAACGGCGAATCCACTCGCCTCGAGTCCGCACTGCTCAAGGGCTATGCTTGCCGCGAGCTCACCCGCGTTGCCGACCTCGCAATGGCAATCTACGCAGCCATCGGCTACACCAAGGAAATCCGCGTTGGCCGCATCTGGGCAGACCTCCGCGGTAACGAAATGGGCGGCGGCACCACTGAAATCATGGACTACATCGCTGGCCGTCAGCTGGTTAAGAAGTACAAGGCAAAGTAATCCGCCTCTTCGCCTGCACTCCTTTCGCAAAGCGACCCCTATTTGGGGGTCGCTTTTTTGCGCTTATGCACCGTTTACCTAGTTTCTTTTCCGCTTAGTTAAATAGAATTACTCTCGAAACAATTCCGTAACGGATCGGTATACTAAAAAATTGCGGTTCTAGAGCGTCTGCACGTTCGGAGCTGCATCCTATCCCCAATCCTCCCATTCAAGGAGACATCTATGAAAAAAATTGCAGAAGCATGGTCGAGCTTGAGTCTTATCAAGCGCATTATCATCGGCCTTGTTATCGGCGCTTTGCTTGGCGCCTTTGGCCCTAAAGATCTTGCCGTTATCGAAATGCTTGGCACCTTGTTCGTTAGCGCCCTGAAGGCCGTTGCGCCGTTCTTGGTATTTTTCTTGGTTATCAATGCTTTGTGCCATACAAAGCTTCCTAAATCCATGAAGACCATCGTGGTGCTGTACGTGGTTAGCACCCTTGCTGCCGCCTTCACCGCAGTGGCAATCAGCTTTGCATTCCCCGTTGAGCTCACCCTTTCGGGCGTTGAGGCCGCAGACAAGGCAGCACCTACCGAAATTGCCGAAGTGCTTACCACGCTCATTGGCAACATGGTAGTTAACCCCGTTGATGCGCTTCTCAATGCAAACTATATCGGCATCCTGGTTTGGGCAGTTCTTCTGGGTATCGCAATGCGCTACACCACCGAACCCACCAAAGACTTCTTTGCTAATATGTCGCACGTTATCTCTATCGTTGTTCGCTGGATTATCACGTGCGCTCCGTTCGGCATCATGGGTCTTATCTACACCTCTGTTTCTCAAAACGGCCCCGAGATCTTCATCGAATACGGCCAGCTGCTCCTTGTTCTTCTGGGCGCCATGTTCTTCATCTGCCTCGTTGTAAACCCGCTTTTGGTGTTCATCAACATTCGCAAGAACCCCTACCCCATCGTATTCCGCTGCATCAAAGACTCCGGTATGTATGCCTTCTTTACTCGCAGCTCTGCCGCCAACATCCCCGTAAACATGGAGCTGTGCAAGCGTCTTGGTATTCGCAAGGACACCTACTCTGTTTCCATCCCGCTGGGTGCCACCATCAACATGGCTGGCGCTGCCATTACCATTACCGTAATGGCTATGGCTGCTGCACACACCATGGGCATTGCCATCAACCCCGTTACTGCTGGCATCCTCTGCGTTCTGGCTGCAGTTAGCGCCTGCGGCGCTTCCGGTGTTGCCGGCGGCTCCCTGCTTCTTATTCCGCTGTGCTGCTCCTTGTTCGGCATCAGCAACGATATCGCCATGCAAGTTGTGGGAGTTGGCTTCGTAATCGGCGTTATTCAGGACTCTGTTGAAACGGCCCTTAACTCCCTTTCCGACGCGCTGTTCACCGCTACCGCCGACTACAAGGAACGCCGTGAAGCTGGTGTGCCCTTCCAGGTTGGCAAAGATGCAGACGAATGGAAGCCTTCTACAGCTGAGTAGTTCCCTGCTAACAATAGGCCTAAGGCATAAAACGGGTGCTCGATTCTCTCGAGCACCCGTTTTTTATTTCCGCAAGGCAAGGCTAAAACCGGTCGAATCTACTGCAAGCTCCTCCTTGATGAGCAAACAACCCAAGTGCATACAGAAAGCCAATAACCGACAAGTAAGTTGAGAACTAATGGTCTAGCTCCCCGCCATCGCGGAGCACCTGCATCATGTCTCGCGTTAACGAATAGTCTTCGTCACAAGGAAGCTTATCTCTATCTATCCACTCGGCGCTCTCTAACTCATGATCGTCGAGCTTGATACTATTTGAGCCATCAAGCTCGCAAAAGAAACCGAAGAGCAGTGACGAGGAAGGAGGCCATGGCTGACTTTTGTAGTAGCGAAGATTCTTCACCCTAAGCCCCACTTCCTCCATTACTTCCCGGTGAACAGTTTCTTCGACGGTTTCTCCCATCTCACAGAACCCGGCGATAAGGGCATAGCGCTTGTATTCACGGTTCGCGTAACGGGATACAAGAACCTTGTTGCGCTGCGTATCGACAATACCCACAATTACCGCCGGAAAGAGCTTAGGGAATTCCATGGCGCCACATTGAGGGCATCGCACCATGCGCTCCACCATGTCGTGTACCAATGGAGTTCCGCAACGGCCACAGAATCTACGCGTCACATACCAAGCGTCGTATTCGAAACCCACTAATCCAGCAAATGCCCTATGCTTCGGACCGAATTGCTTGAGCTGAGAAATTGGCATGAATTGCCATTTTGTTTAAGCGCATAGATCGTCTGCGCAGCCAATACAGCGGCCTTCAATTAATTCATCGAGAACGTTGCAATCTGTCTCGCAACGAAAGTAACCGGTATCTCCAACCGTGAATAGGAAAACCGCTTCAGGCGTCATTCCGTCAGCTCGCTGAATTATTTCCGCAGAATCAGAAACCACCGCGCCGATACCGCTAAGCATCTCAAATGTCGGAAAGCGCAACGTACCCTCCCTGGCTTCCCCTGAAGCGTTCTGAGGGGTGGTATCAACCGCCACAAGAACAGAAGAGCCTCGATATACAAGAACCCTGTCAGTAGGCTCTGGATTGATCCATGCAAAATCATTGCAAAATGAATAAGGCGCTATATCCTGCAGCATTGGTACCTCCTTGGCGTACCAACTTAGCGTACACCCTTGCCCTTAAGATAGCGAAAAAAGAAAAGCCCTGGAACGCAACAGCAATTCCAGGGCAAAAAAGAACCGCTCCGAAGAGCGGTTCTTTGCTAGACAGCCTATGCCTGAGCGAAGATCTCGATCTGGTCGCCTTCAGCAACCGTAACCATGGCCTTCTTCCAGGTGCGGGTCTTACCAAGCTGATAGCGAACGCGCTTCGGCTTGGGCTTAACGTTAATGGTGTTAACCTTAACGACCTTTACATCGAAGATGGCTTCGATTGCCTGAGCAATCTCGATCTTGTTAGCAGACTTTGCTACCTCGAAGGTATAGACATTGTTTTCCATGCCTTCATAAGAGTGCTCCGAAATGATCGGGCGAATGATTACCTCGCGGGGATCCTTCATTATGCAAGCACCTCCTCGATGCGGGTCAGGGCAGCGTCGGTAAGAACGAGTGCCTTGTTATCGATGAAGTCGAGCGTGTTGAGCCCGGAAACGCCGATCACGCGAACCTTGGAGAGGTTGCGGAAAGACAGGAAGGTGTTCACCTCGTCATCGGGAACGATGATGGTAACGCGACCCTCAAGACCGAGGTTCTTCAGTACTTCGGCAGCCTGCTTGGTAGAAGGCTTCTCGAAGGAAAGCTGATCAACAACAACGATCTCGCCGTCGGCAAGCTTAGCGGAAAGCGCAGAGCGCATAGCCAGCTTTACAACCTTGGCAGGTACCTTGAAGGCATAAGAGCGGGGATGAGGACCGAATACGGTGCCGCCGCCTGCCCATTGAGGAGCACGGATCGTACCCTGACGAGCACGGCCAGTACCCTTCTGGCGCCAAGGCTTCTTGCCGCCACCACGAACCTGACCGCGGGTCAGGGTGTCGTGGGTTCCCTGGCGCCTTGCAGCGCGCTGGGAGCGAACCACTTCGTGCATAACATGCACGTTAGGCTCAATCTCGAAGACTGCTGCGGAAAGCTCGGCGTCTTTGACCTTCTTGCCGCTCGCGTCCTTCATTTCAATAGTTGCCATAATTTATAAACTCCTTCGCACCGTTCTTACGCCATGCGAACGCGAACTACGCCATTCTTGCCGCCGGGAACTGCACCCTTGAGCATGATGAGGTTCGCCTCTTCGTCAACGCGGATTACTTCAAGGTTCTTGGTCGTAACGGTATCGCAACCCATGTGACCCGGAAGGCGAACGCCCTTGAACACACGGGAAGGATATGCGCACTGGCCAACGGAACCGGGAGCACGATGGAAGTGTGCACCGTGTCCGCCAGGGCCGCCTGCGAAGTTGTAACGACGCATAACACCTGCGAAGCCCTTACCCTTAGAAGTACCGGTTACGTCTACCTTCTTCACCTCAGCGAATGCGGCAACGGTAACTTCTTCGCCAATAGCATGCTCGGAAGCATCCTCTACGCGAACCTCGCGGAGATGGCGAACAGGCTCAACGCCCTGCTTGGCGAAATGGCCAGCCATGGGCTTGTTGACCTTCTTTTCCTTGATGGTGCCGAAGCCGAGCTGAACTGCTTCGTAACCATCGGTAGCAGCGGTCTTAACCTGGCATACCTTGTTGGGGTCTGCCTTGATAACCGTAACAGGCGTAACCTGGCCGTCTTCGTCGAAGAGCTGGGTCATGCCGATCTTGGTACCGTAGATAGCGTTAATCATTCAGTATCACACTCCCCTACAGCTTGATCTCGATGTCAACGCCAGCGGGGAGATCGAGACGCATCAGGGAGTCAACCGTGTTGGGGGTCGGCTCCAAGATGTCGATCAGGCGCTTGTGGGTGCGCATCTCGAACTGCTCGCGGGAATCCTTGTTCACATGGGGCCCACGGATGACGCAATACAGGTTGCGCTCCGTCGGCAGCGGAATAGGACCGGAAACCTTGGCACCCGTCTTCTGGGCGGTATCGACGATGAGGCGCGTGGACTGATCCACGATCTCATGATCGTATCCCTTGAGACGGATGCGAATCTTCTGACTTGCCACTTACATTACCTCCAAATAGAAGTTTCTCTGAGGGCGCCTTAGGCGTTGCCGCCGGCCTTGCTGATAATCTCGTCCTGCACGGACTTGGGCACCGGCTCGTAGGAGTCGAACTGCATGGTGTACACGGCGCGGCCCTGCGTACCGGAACGCAGGTCGGTCGCATAGCCGAACATGTTGCCCAGAGGCACCTTCGCCTCGATGACGACGGCGCTGCCGCGCTGCTCCTGGCCCTGGATGAGGCCGCGGCGGGACGGGATGTCGCCCATGACGAAGCCCGTGTACTCCTCGGGGGTCTCCACCTCGACGGCCATGACCGGCTCCAAGATGACCGGGTTGGACTTGCGCAGGGCATCCTTGATGGCCATGGAACCGGCCACCTTGAAGGCAGCCTCGGAGGAGTCCACGTCGTGGTAGGAGCCGTCGATGAGCTCGACCTTCACGTCCTCGACGGGGTAGCCGGCCAGAACGCCGGAGTTCAGCGCCTCCTGGATGCCCTTATCGATGGACGGGATGTACTCCTTGGGCACCACGCCGCCGACGATCTTGTTGACGAACTCGTAGCCCTTGCCCGGCTCCTGCGGGTACATGTTGATGACCGCATGGCCGTACTGGCCTCGACCGCCGGACTGGCGGACGAACTTGCCCTCGGCGTTCATGACCTCGTGGCCCGGACGCTCGCGGTAGGCAACCTGGGGCTTGCCCACGTTGGCCTCGACCTTGAACTCGCGCAGCAGGCGGTCGATGATGATCTCGAGGTGCAGCTCGCCCATGCCGGCGATGATGGTCTGGCCGGTCTCG
>OGRU01000877.1_pt1 | contig 25691 bp, 26 predicted proteins | sample 1553541 | NCBI WGS metagenome assembly OGRU01 (sample SAMEA2580068, study PRJEB22360) | human gut metagenome | biome: human gut; feature: human-associated habitat; material: faeces | place: Denmark | collected 2008/2010
CCCGCCGCCATGGTGTCGGTCGCGCAGGCGATAAACGAAACATCGGGAGCGACGGAAAGCAGTTCACGCGCCGCACCATAGCCCGAGTCGAGCGTAAAAGACCCCTGGCGAATCAGGCTCGGATCAAGCACCACGCCCGCGGCGCGCAAGCCGGCCTCAAAACCGCGACGGCGGTCATAACCAGCAGCGCGGTCCGCTTCGGTAACTCCAATATAGGCAATCTTGCCGTCCACGCGACCCGCAAGTGCATGGCCCAGCTCAAAGGCGGCCTCGTAATCGTCGTGATAGACGCACGCCGTGCCCTCAACATTCTGGCCGATCAACACGATGGGCACGCGGCACGACTCAATCGCCCGACGATGCTCGTCGGTGATCATGGTTGCCACCAGCACAATGCCATCGACCGGGTGGTTCTGGAATAAATCGAGGTATTCGAGCTCGCGATCGGCCGCATTGTCGGTATTGGCAAGCAGCATCTGGTACCCGCGGCAGCCAAGCACCTGACCAATACCGGCGGTAATACGGCTCACGGATTCCGAGTTGATCTTGGGCACGATTACACCGATGAGCTTGGTGGAGCCGGTGCGCAGTGCACGAGCCTGGCTGGACCGCACGTATCCGGTCAGCTCAATCGCCTGCTTAATGCGCTCGGCCTTATCCGCCGAGATATACCCACCGTTGAGGTAGCGCGAGACGGCGGCGCTCGAAACGCCGGCCAGCTCGGCCACATCCTTCATCTTTACCACGAGTACCCCTGTCGTTGAAATCGCTTTCACCATAATACCCGTGCGGAGCTACATGCGTGTCGCAAGACAGGACGTCACGGTCAATTTAGCTGTCGTAGCACGGGCATCGCAGGGCTTCAACTAGAAACTTCGAAATATAAATGCCGAATCAGTCAAACTACCGATTCGGTACCCCGTTACATTTGCACACAGTGGCAGGCAAAATCCAACTCGAGAACAACTTACTCACTTTGGAAAGACGCATCGCTGTCCGCTGCCAATTCCGAAGGAAGAATTGCCGGCAGCGTCAAAGCCCCCATGGGCGAAAGTCCAGTAACGACCATCAGATAGCTCTTAGCGTGACCATACGCCATGGAAATCGCATTAGAGAGAAGATAACGGCGCCTCATTCGAATAACTGGAAATGACCTGAGGAATGATTTTGATACCCAACGCAAGCTCAAACTTTGCGATTGTTTTCAGCGTCATGTTGGGCTGAGAATTCAACAATTTCGAAAGCGACTGAAGACTCACGCCCATACGCTTTGCCAGCTCGCTTTTACTCAAGCCCGAGCGCTGCATCTCGCGATGAACAATAAACTCAATATCTAGTGCGTGCTCATAGGCACGGGTTTCGCTCGTTTCCGTTTCCGCGTAAAAGTCTGATAAATCGACCTTAACCATTACAAGTCTCCATTTCGTAAGCGGGCAAAAAAGCCGACGCTATGACTCCAAAAGCTGCTTTGCTATCGGGGCCAACTGTTTTGCGCGTTTAATTTCTTTGGAAATATTTCCCGAGCCTTGATGGCCCTTAAACCAAAAAAGCAAAACAATCTTGTCCACGCCTTGGCAAATCGCGTAGACCATTTCTCGATTAACCCCATCAAAACCCTTGAGTTCGTATAGCCCAATCTTAGGCTCGATACATCGAAGCTTTGACGTTCCAGTGACATCCTTAAGCCCGTAATCATAGATTTTTGAAATCTGATTGATCATTTTACGGGCGGTAAACTTCGTTTTAGGATCAGACATCATCTTCTGAAACTGAGAGTTCTCAGGGGAGGTGGTTAGTTCCCAAAAAGGTCGTCCCACGGGATCAGCATATTCGACAAGCTCATAGTCACTAGCCAAAGGCCACCCCCTCCGCTTCAGAAGAAACCAAATATGGTTAACTTATAAGTTAAGTTTAGTCAAATTCAAATATATGGCAAGCCCCAAGCCGTGTTCAAGCAATCTGCATTATTGACTCAGAGAAATGTGGGAAAGAAGCGGCAGAAACTACATTGTCAAATAAAGTCCCCAGCGAAGTGCCCGAACTTTTATGGTGACCAACAACATACCTAGAAGACGAAGGCAAGGCACGTCAGCACTAGCTCAAGATCGCTTAAAACCCCTACTAGATTGACATCGTGAGACGGAGACACCCTTGCACAGAAAAGGCGCTCGTCATGCGCGCAGATATTTCGAAAATCTTTGATGTAATCGTATGCGAGCCTAAGCCTTCGGGGGCTGATGCGCTTATCGATTTCATGCGTCACGGAATAGAGATCAGAAAACGACTTGGCAATGGAATTTCTCATGCTTTCTGGTTGAAACTCGTAAAACTTGAAATGGCTGGATAGTATCCCTTGCGCTCCAAAACTAACCGAGTATTGTTATCGCATTCGAGTCCACGGCTTTCAAGAATAGCAATCTGCTCGCCTATAGATTTAAATGGTTTATCCATTTGGATCCCTTAAACGCGAAAACCGCCTTTCGGCGGTTCCTACGGACCAAGCCGGACGTACCGTCGCAAGGCCTCATCACAATGATTGCTTTAAGAGAGAACTCGGGGTCCGTCAATCCGATACCACGAATCCCCAAATCAGCCCTTTGAAGGGACCAAACAACCATTTCAGATGAAATAACCCCAAGCTCGTATTTCGTTCGTCACAATGAAGAAGTCATTTAGCGACAACGCACACGCTATTACGGGCCGCTGTCGGCATGGAGCCGAATCCATATCCCCTCGGTGGGTAGGGATCGTGGCCATGGGAATCCCTTACGCGGATTCTTCCATCGCAACGATGGATAATCAACTCCGACTCCTGATTAGAGCAAATGCGTCGACCGAGCTTTATCGCCTCGCTCTGGGTCGTCGTAACGAAAGAAGCGCGACTTGCCCCTTTGCCCTTAACCCGCCCATTGCCATCCGAACGCTTCGTAACGTGCTGATTTCTGCCTTTCATACTCACCTCGCCTTCAACTCTGAACTCGCCGATATATCTACAGCATGAGATATGCGACAGACGCCTTCATGCGGTTTTTCAAAAGTGTAGCCACTGGCGCGGACATTAAATGAAGCGCGCACAACGAGCACGTTGATCTTCTTGACCTTCTGGCAGCCCTACAAACCAAAGCGAAAGAGCAGAGAAGGTACTGAAGCTCGCACCCAAAGAGGCTCATATCGACGACCAGATGGACAGGCGCCTCCATATCTACCATGGTCTACTCAGCGAGCAGGGCGATTCATTGGGAGCGTCTTTAGTGTACGGGATGGACATCCACGCCAACTGGCTCTTACCGATCTACTGCATGTTCACGGTACGAGAGAGCGACATCGTAAACAACACCGTCGTGATTACCAGGCGAATGATCGATGAGTTCAGGTGCGCCGACACCGAATCGGCATCTTGCGATATGACCGCGTCGAGCGGCTGTTGAATCGCAAGATCAATTCTGGAGGTGACATTCCCCGCAGGGCCTCGCGCGGCCATGTCAAGCATACTGTAAAATATCGCCAAAAAAAGAGGGCCGACGCATCAACCCTCTTCAGGTGTCGCCCGAAGGCTTCCACCGCAATTGACTATATTTTAGTCGATATCCTATGTTTGTCTACGGGCCCAGCTCCAAAGAATGCCATCTCCATCTTTAGCATCCATCTTAGCTGCTGCTTCTTAAGAAGCAGCTATATAGCTACGAAGTGCATCCATCTTGCTCCTGGCCCCAGTCTTTACTATTTTATGAAAATCAGAGGAAGACAGAGAGCCGTGCAAGTCTTCCAGCACGCTAGAGTAGTTTCGAATTAACTGATAGCACTCAGTTTTGGAAACCATCATCTTTCTGAGCAGATAGACAATTAGGACGACATAATCAGTAATAGTTGAAAAGTCTATCGAAGGAACGCCAACCTCGGATGACAGCATCTGGCCAAGCTGATTTCCCACTTTTGCCCTCTTAAACCTAACGTCATAAACGGCACTGTTATGAGCAACCGCGTTACGGAGATCCTTGAGCACAAAGATAGTATGTTCGAGAAGCCCGGGACCGTCGTAATTGTTCGGCAGCTTTAGGTCATCGGATATGCTCTGTCTAACCGAGCCCTTTAAGCACGAATAGAAAACACCGAAGTTTCCTAGAGTCATGACCTCGAATAACGCCCAAATAGGTAAGGGTTTATCACTGTCATAAAAATGCCTAACAACAGGGTTCTTGGAATAATTGTACTGAATCAATCTATTGATTTCCGCGCGCAGACCCAGGCGCTTTTTCATAGCAGCGCTATAGTCTTTACTTTTTCTAGGGTAATCACGGTACGCCACGAGCGTTCGAGAGAAAATATCCTCCAGCACGAACGAGTGAGAATCCTCAAGCACGGCTTCTAGCGTATAGTTCTTTAACGCAGTTTCAATAAACATTACGCTTGGATATAAGAGCGCCTTGACCGCCATATCAAACTCATTTAAGGCAATTACCTCGTCAAAGCTCGTTAAATCCAAGCAGTTGGAAGAATTGCCCACAAAACGATGACCCTTGTAGCCATGATAATAGCCGTAATTCTTCATCTTTCTTTTATGGACAGAGCCGTGCGTCTCTATCCCCTTATCCCTAAGATGTTTCATGAGGCCATTGAGAGTTTTCATTATGGGTCCTTAAGTGCGGAGCCGAAATTGAATTAATTATATCCGCTACCGGACACCACTAGAGCATTATCCCAATCGGTACCGTCCTCATTCCCCTAAAGCTGCAGCATATAACACGACTACGCCACCGGATCATTTGATGGCATCGCGAACGGATCGCTGCAGCTTATTCAACCGAAATAACGGCTCGTCTTCTATCATGCGAAATGACTGCTTTGGACAGCCGTAAATAGGAAGACTGATTCCGGAAGCGACATTTCCTCGCACGAACTCGTCTTTTACGGTGCCCCAGATTCAAGCGTGGCTAACAAGGCATTCCAAGGTATCCCGTGAAGCCTCGTTATCAAAACGCTCAAATATGCGTATCGCCGCGAGTATCGAATCATCGGGTCGCAACCGGTCGAGCGGCGCCTTAAGCCCGACGAGAAGAACCCTGGCCGAAAAATCGAGAAGCATGATCACGAAGAGCGGACTCGGCGGCCGACAATCTAATGCCATGAATCTTCCAAATCATTCTTTAACCCTTGATTTTCCAAATCATTCTTTAACCCTTGATTGGCAATACATCCCATTATTTATTCAGCGCCATAATGGACCAACCCCAACGCGACATAGAAGAGCCGAAGTCCCGCATCAGAACCTGACTATTATTCCCGCTGCTCCTCCGGAATAAATGCTTGCAATAGTATAGCGACGGCAGGAATATCTCGCAGCTCGTCACAGCTATGGTTCGCCATGTAACTGAACGCATTAGTTAGCCATTTATTCGAACCGTGAACGTATTCCACCCCATAGGCTTCAAACAAAGATTCGAGTTCTCCAGAACTCAAAACTACCAATCCCTCGCGCGCAAGAAGCCGAAGCATCTCTTCAACGCTCACGCCCAGATCATCTGGAAGGTTTTCATAAACTTGGTGCTTATAATGACTTTTCACTATTTCTGGCATTTTGTCCCGCTGCCCGCCCGGACAGCCTTCAAGCTCTCGATAAAATCGCTCGAGGGAATTCCTCACTTCTCGAATTTCATTCCGTTTATCATTGGTAGTGATAAATAGATTGGATACGCGCTTAAAAATATCGTTATTATCCAATAAATCAAAATCCGTAATTACTTTGCATCTAATTCCAGCCGAATCATAAAACTTCTTAATGCTCTCAAAACCCGGCTTACCGTTAACAGAAACAAATAGGCCGCTGTAATTGGTATCAAATTTAGAAATCAGTTTACGATATACGGCGGCATCTCTCGGGCCTTCGACAAGGACGGCCTCACTCGAAAATAATGCATCCAGATACTCGGCTGAAAAATCTGAGCGGTCAATTAAGCTCAGGATTTCCTTATTGGAAAGCACTTTTGCGCAGCGCATGTCGCCATCTCGGTTAAGACGCACGATGGTAAGCTCCTCAGAACAAGACGAGATGAGCCCCTGAAGTAAGAAGGAGCTATGCGTGGAAATAAACACATTGTTGAGACTTTCGTTCTCAATAAAGTTTTTGCCCAGGATTTCCCCCATCCTGCGCGCATATGGAGGATGAAGAAAAGCTTCAGGCTCATCCAAAAGAAACACCGGCTTGCGCCTTCCCATCAAACTCAAAAGAACGGAAACAAAACTACGCAAGCCATCGCCCTCTTCGCGCAGCGGCGTAGCCTTAGACAAGATAGTCAGACGACGTGGCATATCATGTGTTGCACCACGATATTCCTCAAATGAATCGCTAACGACGGGGACAATCCTTTGGCGACTCGTGCTCGCATCTAGAACAACGTCCCTGTTAAATAGTGGAGTAATTTCGGACGCTATCGTCTTGCAGTCCGGATCGGTGTCGTATGCCGAGCTAAGGCTGTTGTAGTTATCGTCGTTTATGCCATAAGCTTGATCGCCAATCGACATCAACAGGCGATCCTCGGTACCCACATAGTCAACCATCGCAGGTCCAAAAAAGCGCAGCGCCTCGCGGCGAGCTTGTTCTGGCCCTTCATAGTTGTCGTCATCAAAACACCGAGAAAAACTCTTGCGCCAATCATCGGTCGGGGAAAAGCAAGGGGTACGATAATTCGGAGAAAATGCTATTCCACCCGGAGTCCAATTTATGCCGGTGTTGCAGTAATCGCGGAGACGCCATCCCCCATTACAACGAACAACTTTATCATCGAGACCATATGTATCGATTATTTCATTGCTGTTTGCTGGGAAATTGAGGTGGATTTCATTAAAGACAACGCGCTTGGTCGACTCCCCTCCGGAATAGCCCACCTCTGGATTACCCAAAATCTCAGAACGAATTTCTTTAAGTGATTTACTTTTACCAGAATTATTTGGTCCAATGAATACAGTAATCTTCTTAGGCTTTACTGTCGTACCGTCCACCGTGACCAGCTCATTGACTTTAAAAGAATATCCAGCCATATTCATACTCCTCGACCGCTGCTTTAGTCGATTATTACAAACTGCGGGGACATGCAGTGAGCACAATCGATGAGCGAACTAGAACAGAAAAAGGGGCTCGAAGAACAGCGTACGTGCCGCCAGGCCACTCAGTCATGGTTTCGAATCGATGACTCAGCCAAAACGGCTCTTTTGAAAACCGCGACCGGATCCCTCAGATAGAGAAACGAAAGCCTTGTCAATGCGCTACCCTTTACGATATTTTCTCAATTCTCAAAATATCATGAGGGGAAATCGAGCCAACAATCGCTCCGTCAATCTTGGGCAGGCAGTAATCCGTCGACGTATTACTGCTGAGTACATCAATGAAGCTCGACAATATTGAATCATGGGCATAAGGCTGAATACGATCAAAAGAGAAGGCAAATTTGACCCTGATTGAAACCCCCAGGCTTTTCAATGCCTCAACTGCTTCGGCTCCCGCAGCATCCTCTAAAGACCACGCAAATGTTTCCCCACCCAACGTTGCTGAATATTTTGAATATTGCCCGGCCATGGATTTAAGCAGGTAGAAGCAGACACAGCCAGTCCTGCGTGGATGTTCAGCAAAATAATGATTTGCCTTCTGAAGAACAGTCTCAGTTTGGCCCAAGTTCAACCCAACAACCCCGGAAAGATAGCGAAATTGGTCAAATGCCTCTTCCCTAGAGAAAGCCTTCAAACCCATTTCCGCAATATCATCCGCAGAGAGCACTCTGGTAGCATGCCATCCAGTTATCGTTTCTTCTTCTAGCAGTTCAGCGAGAATGGCCCTTTCCGACCCGTAAGACCCAGTCAAGCGTTGGTGATAATCTGAATATTGGCGCATTATGTCTTTTCGACTATCCAAGTCGTACATCTATCGACCCTCATCCAATCTGAACGAACAGTTGCAGCAATTTGACAGAACGCCCTTCTTTATAAAAAATCGCCTCGCAAAAGCTTCGTCAAACGAAGCTTGCAGTTCTTTTAGAAAATCTTGCATCGAGCGCAAGCGGCAGCATTTCATAACGAAGGAGCATGTCGACAATCGTCAGATCGACCAGCATCTTGAAATCTAGATTTGCATACTCTCCCTTGCGGGTTCCTTCTTCAACTTTAGGAAACCCAAGTCGATACGCACGCAGACGAAAATAATTGCTGTTCTTCTCCAGATAAACTCTGGCATCGTCTTCGCTCATCAGCGAGAAATGGACACCTCTAGATTTGAGGTGATTGATCTGCTCGGACGCCGTACGCCACGGCTTTCTATTAGCGACGATCATCAGGTCTCCATTCGAGATGATTGGCTCGAGTTTCCATATTAATGCGTTTAGCTGGGAGAATCGTCAGAACATGACTGTTACGTCAAATACCCCTTAGCGCAATAATCCAAATACTCTGAAACTAAGGAATGCTAATCCGATTAATGGAATTTTTCACCGTACATTTGAGAACATCATCCTGCCCAGCAAAAGTTATTGGAAAATACTGCAGGTAGCGGTTACCAAATATGTCCGAGTACATGACGAGGATGCGATAGCCGGCCTCCATCACCGGCTTTGCTTCGCCCCCAAAATAGATAACTAGCTCGCTCTCCCCTCCCACAGGAAGCTGTCGGGTCTGGCACCAAGCGATCCGCGGAGTTCCAGAATGGGCCGACTCATTTCTATTGGCAATCCCAACCCTTAGATTAACCGCTGGCCCAGCACCCATGCTCGACACCACATAACGATTAGCGGCATGCTCGTCCACAGGACTCTCGTCGCAAGGAATAGCTGGGGCTCCGCCATCAATCAGCAGACAATCAACGCAGTCCAAAGCACCCGATTTGTATTCATCGTCCCTGGGATCAGCCTCGGTAAACACACCGTGAGCGAAACCGTTCTTCGACATACATAGTTGCTTTTCCGACAAACGGGTTAAGGCAATACAAGGGAGAACGTTCATCACATCAGAATGATTCCGGTCTTCTATACCAGCTAGCAGCGAGAAATACAGCACCGCGACCGCCGAAATTGAGCCCACTAACGCGCCAAGATACCCAAGCAGGCCGTTAGCGTCCCATACGGGATGCAGCCATGGAACTGGTGTATCAATTGAAAACGCGATCTGAATGACTATTAGTAAAAATACAGAGAGCACCACAACGCAAGCAATAAACGCCTTAATTAAATCGAATACCGAAGGCTTCCTCTTGCCCGAACACATTCCAACCAAACTCATTTCACGAAACACACGTTTTAATAAAGTTGGCCCCAAAATCGGTTACCTGGTAGCTCCAGCGATGGAAAACGAATTTCTTGTCATCTTCAAGCTCAACCTTCGCCTTCGCATTTTGGATAGCCTCGCTTGATTCGAACCTTTCAAGCGTAGCTTTAACATCATCAGCATAATAATCACAACGCTTGAGGATGCCAAGTCGATCCAGGTTTCCCAGATACACCAGCGATTGATCAGGGTACTCGCAAACACCCTTACAGCACTCGTTATAGCCTTCTACGATTAGCGTCCATTTAATTGGAACTAGCTCGTCTGCGCTGACAATTCTTAAGTCAACGAGCGGAATAGACGCGTGTTCAGCATCATCAGAGCCAGTCAACGTACTCAGTAACTTAGCCTCATCGGGACTAATCTCCTTAAGTAGCTGAACAAAACTGGGGTGGACGTACTCTGCCGTCCGATCATCCATCGAGGAAAGTAACAGATTCGCATACATCCCTCGTAATTCCTCGCTGTCATAGCAATATGCGAGTTGTTGAATTGCTGGAACTGCGATATGCGCCGGAGGTTCGGTAAGATGCTCCTCGGGAATCTTATCAACACGAGACTCTATAGCATCGATGGTCAGCTTGATGCTTTCCTCTCTATTAACAACCCAGCGATTCCACGAGGAAAGCCAAATGGCAACAGTCCGTGGAACCAGGCTAACCGTTTTTCCTATCGACTCCGCAGAGGGATGAACAAGGTCGTCATATGCCTTTTCAAGCACCGGTATAGTGGCAATTTCATTAACCTTATCGAGATCCATATCAAACTCCTTGCACATCAATGGTGACGCATAATTTCTTTCGCAAATTGACAACCGCATAGCGGAACACGGCCCGCGCCCCGTCACATGATTTCTAGCGGCTAAATAACAAATCGTTGACGAAGGGGGGGGCACGGGCAATGCCTGCGAACATCGTATCAGTCGACGAGGAGTCGCTGCGCAAGGACATAAAGAATCTGGTGAGGAAGACTGTCGAGGAGACGCTCAACGCGCTGCTCGACGAGGAGGCGTCCGAGCCCGTCGCGGCCGAGCGCCACGAGAGGACGGCGGGCCGGGAGGCCTACCGCAGCGGCCACTTAGCCAGAAAGCTCATCACCGGGGCCGAGGATGTCGAACACAGCGTTTGTTTTGAATGCAGAAAAGCGAACCCGAACGCAACCGCATCCGGTCCTCTTGGCAGGTCCCCTCTTGGGTTGATGTCCACAAATACTAGCCCTTGCGGTCGGTTAAACAAGTTTCAGCAGCCTTTGATACTCTCCGGGATCACGCATACGCATAATATCCATGTATATTCTGCTTTTTGTGACCATGACATCGTCGAACTTGGCTAAGCGATGCCCGTTTGCTCTTGTGACAACCATGCGGTCATCGCAAAAATATGAAAGGAAGGTGTCCTTGTCGGGATGGTGCATCCGTCGAACGTCGAGCACGTTCCGGAAGTCATAGTAAAGTGCGGCGTTCACGGTTTCCTCAAGTTCAGTCAGCCTGTCGATACCTTCAAATTGGCAAGGATAAATTAGCAGCAAGTTTTTCGAATGATTGATTGAGCGAAGAAGTCCTCGGGCCTCACGGTCTTCTTCGCTCAATTGTTTATTACTCTCAGTTTTTAGAAGGTCGTCAAGCTTGGCGAGGCTGTAATCCCTGAGAATTGCATGCAGGCGTAAGCCTCTCTGTTCTTTTTCATAACTTTTGCCAAGTAGTTCTAGAGTCATTCCGCGGTCTGAGACTCGCCTTGACGAAGTGAGGCTTACGGCGCGCGTCATGGATTTTCCGAAGATGAGCTTGAAATCTAACTGATACGCGTCTGATACCGCATCACACTCCCCATTGGCCTCGGAGACGGGCGCATGAAACTCCGCACCTCTGGTCAGTTCCTTGAAAGCGTTAGAGTGGTTGATAAGCTCGCGCGTCCATTCCTCGTATGTATATAACGGACGCCCAGAATAGTCTTGCATGAGGTCCTTAACAAACAAGTCTGGGGTAATCATTGCGGATTTCAGCCTCTCGGCTCCGGGAACGGCTTCAACAAGCCTCTTATCAATCACGGTGGCCTCCTCCTTGCGGTAGTTTTACGGATGTTGACGGAAGCCGTTCCAGCAGGGTACGCCAAAGTTGGCCGAGCGAGCGGCCCGTCCTGGCTCGGAAGGGTCCGTGCCTTCGCCTAGAATACGCGCACCATGGCGCGTTCAGGCCGCTTTCGGGGTTATCCTGGCCGTTTCCATGGCAACCTCGCGCTACTTCTCGGAGAGGAAGATGGCCGAGTTGCACGACGCGGCGCTCCGGAGGGGAGCATCGTGCTGTCATGACTGGGCCGAGCTGGAAAAGACTGCCGGGAAGATGGTCGAATCCAGCCTTGAGCTTGCCGACAGAGTGGAGTCGGCCTAGGATATCGATAGATTCCGAATCCTGGACACAGGGGCCAAAGAGTCCATTACATCAACTTTCGCGACACTACTGTTCTTGTCAGATCATTCTGATGTTCGGCGCGAGTTTCAGAGACATCGTGCCACGACGACGAGAAGGCACATCAATTATTACCCGGTGATCAGAATTGGCCGATATCGATTAAGTATTTATGGCTATGAATAATCCAGTGCTAAAACCATCGTTTACCGAGTACTCAAGCCCTTTTTCTTCCTGAAAATCTTAGCCTCATCAGGGGCAATTGGATCATTTGGAAACGCCTTTTGGGCTCTCGCTACGTAGGAAAGAAAGTTCCCATAGCGAGAAAATACAGAAGAGCCAGCATCACCCGAAGGACACAACCGTCTTCCCTTAATACCAAGTGGCGAATAATGTTGATACAGAGCAGAGACCCGCTTCTTGGACGCATGTCTCCCCTCGCCCGAATTAGAACGCGCAATCGCGCTGGCTGCCTCATGGAGACGCTTATGGTACCTTCCAACCGTAGACCGTCGAAGTCTTACAACGCGACCGTCAAAGTCAAACCCCAAGAAGCTGACTTTCTGTGCCGGATGTGCACCGGAGTACGAAAGGACCTTACCCGTACGAACGCTTTCAAAATCAAGCTGAGCAACCCCGCTGCTATCAACCCGGAACGCCTTGGTTTTCTCAGGCTGAAGTTTAACGGAATCAACATCGGCCATTAGATTGATGGCCTCTACAAGTGCATCAAAGCCAGACTTTGGAACGGCAATAATAAAGTCATCGCAATAACGAAGATACAAGCCGCCAACCCGTTCAACGGCAAGCCTGACCTTCATGTCGATATCGGCCATATAGATGTTAGCGAGCACTCCGCTTGCGGCAAGACCCTGAGGAATTCCCAGCCCAATACCCGTTTGCTTCCACGGTCTGGTGATGACCTTACTTTTGTTTGCAAGAAACTCAGACTTTGGCAAGATAACATCCAGCTTATTAAGTTCGCGAATAGACTTGAACCGAAGCTCGATAGCTGCATCGCTGATCATTTTTTCCCGAGCAGGATCGATTGCTGGCCATGGCAATTCATGTCGAGCAGCCAAATCAGCAATAGGCCAGCACGAATAGCGAAGGATATTTTTAATGACTTGATAGTGATCGTCCGGTAAGCGTCCACAGGGAAACAACGAACGCAACGACGTCATTATATGAGCATGATTTAAGTTGTCGAAGAAGCTCTCAAAATCACCCGTAAGCACAAAAGCCGAATCTTGCTCGCGTATATAATCGAAGGCCTTTTTAGCTGATGAAATATTGCTGATAGCAGTTACGGCGCCATCTGATGAAAGCGAAGAGCGGTACGCTACGGCAATCTCATTAAACTTTTCGGCAATAGCCTTCTTGTTATATAAGTCCGACCAAAGATAAGAGTAGTACTGGAAGACGCGGTGATCGAAATGCGAGGCATAAGCGATATTGCGAACCTTGCGGCTTCGCTTACCTCCACGATACCGAACAGCAATGATCTCGTTGGAAATTAGAGGGTAGAACGCGTGTTGGGAAACGTACCCTGGATCTAAGATCTTGGCCTGGGCTTCGGCAAAAGAAATCCTATGATCAAAATGGGCATATGAACTTTTGGAACTATATCGAGGAATACGAGTGATATCGAACTCGGCCAAAATACCCCTAAATAAATCAACCTGTCCGGATCAACAAGCGGCGGCTAACCCTCCCCGGACAGGCTAATTAAAGGCGCAGCAAGTGCAACCAACGCTTTCGCGGCCACCTAAAACAATGCTTGCCTATGCCATACTAGACGAAAGCGAGGAATTGGTACTTATGACCATCGAATCCCTTATCCAGCTAGCCGCAGGCAACGCTGGCGTCAATGTTGCGAACGTCGGAATTGCGATTTCGTCGTTTGCTATATTGACGGCAGTAGCGTACCCCATCGCCAATTCGCGATGGGCAAGAAACTTTATTCCCTTTTCAGTCAACGCTATACAGCAAAAAGGCCAGTTTTAGCAAGCACTCAATTGCAGGACAAGGGCCTGCGTATCCCTAACAACATGCGGATTGGAATAGGAACGCCAATAACGGACACACTCCATACCGCCACAGATCACCCCTCCCCGTCCATGACCGTCCAACTCACGGGCTCAATGCCCGGAAGAGACGTTAAGCAAGAGGGGCAGGCAACCTGATAGTTCCCGTTATTTGTCCTGCGCTGCATAGAAGCGGAGACATATACCGCTTTGCGGGCGCGAGTGACGCCGACGTACAGCAGGCCCATTTCCTCAATAAGCCCGTCTGGCATATTCATCGCATCAACGATCCGGCATCCATACGCAGAACGCGAGCATATACCAGCTCTTTCGCACCGAGAGCAAATCACTCCAGGCCAATCGAAACGCGTAACGCCCGGAATGAAAACAGTGTCCCACTCGAGCCCCTTAGCGGAGTGAATGGTCATGATCGAGATGTCTGCATCAAGGTAATCGGAGAAACGTCGCAGGGAGCCCTCGGAAAAGATACTAACGATATAGTCGAAGCGCTCAGACGGATCCATCGCGACGCAGTCAGTTTTAAGGTGTTTCCGCAGCGCCCCAAGAAGCATGGCATAGGACCGCCCATACTCGAATCTCCTGGAGCCAGTCAGCAGTTCATCAGAGATGGAGTCGATTATTTTGTCCGCAGTAGACCGGCTGACGCCCTTTTCTCCAGACACTGCATCGGTAATCCTGGATAAAGCAAACGCATTGAATTCGATGAACCCCCGACTTGTATCCGAGAAGAGTCCGTTGAAGTAAGAGATACCTTCTTTAGCAAGCTCTTCCATAATGAGATCGGCAAGGGCACCACGCTTACGAACAAGAATCGCAATCCTCCCGCCACTGCTTTGAGCGAGCGCCGTAACCTTGGAAACGATGGCAGTCGCTTCGTCTTGCTGAGTAGAGCCAACAAATATGGGAAGTCGGGGCGTACCGCCGGCAATGGTGCCCTTCATGTTGAAGCGAATCGCAGCACCGAGCTCTCCGACGATAGATCTCCCAGAAAACCTATGGTTATGCTCGAGTTCCAACGGCGTTAGACGCAGGTCGGTAGCGGCCTTTGCCTTTAAGCCTTCCATTGCACCAATAAAACCATAAACACGCTGAATGGGGTCGCCGAACATGCAGATCCCCGACTCATCAGAAATCAGACCCCTTAGGAAGACATAGCACAACGCATTCGTGTCCTGCGCCTCGTCGACAAGCACAACAGGATATGCTGCCGACAGATAGGACCTTAACTTGGGAAAATGAGCGAGCAATTCAATTGCAAGGGAAATCATTGCGGAGTATGGCAAGAGACCGTTCGATGCAAACCTTTCCTTGATGATCCTATTAAAGGAAAACATCACACGCCTCAAGTCCATTTCCTGACCGCTTCTCATGAAGCGGAGGAAGTCGTCAATGGCATTCTTTTCATCCCAGGTCAGCCTGCCACCTCGCGAAACCAGCTCGCTAACGGCGCTGTTGTCATCAACCATAGAGAGCTCGCCAACGTTCACTGGGAGCGAGAGCGATTTCCAGTATCTGCGTAGCAGAGCCCAAGCAAAGCCATGGAAGTTGGTCGCCATGACGCTGTCCTCAAAACGCTTGGCCACGGGACCAGGAAGTGCCGACATAGTGATGCCCAAATCCATACGCATCCTCCGCGCGGCGGCAACGCTAAAGGTCAGGGCCAAAATCCTTTTTGGCGGATGGACTTCGCCAGATGCCAGCAGCCAGCAAGCCCGCCCAGTCATCACCGTGGTCTTCCCGTAGCCTGCCGGCGCCTCCACGAACACCCTCTTTGATGGCGAGAAAATCGCGGAGCACTGCGACGCATCCCCACCACAGCGCGCCTCAATCTCGGCTCTAACACTATCCCGCAGGTCAGTCTGACTCATCAGCATTCGAGCCCCACGGCCTTGCGAATAATACTTTTGTAACATGTGGGAACGCCATTAGCACCAAGAGCCTCCGCGAGGGCGACGCCAGACACGACGCCCTTGTTCGATGAAAGCCATGCATACATAAGCGCACGTGATTTGGGCGTGCCTGCGAATAACCCGTCAAACTCCGATCCCCGGAAATCGTATTCAGGGTCCCGCAAGTTAACGCCGTAGACAGCACAGGCGCTTTTCAAAGCTTTACTATTCCCCTTGATGCAAGTTTCCCTCTGAAAAGGATCAATCGACTCAAGAAGCGCAATAAACGCACCCTGGTTATCGCTAGCGAAGAACGAGTCAACGACCTCACCTTCGAAATCCCGTTCGGTTGTCGTTATGTGGTCTTCAGAAGTTTCTTGCAGCTCATCCTCATCTCTGTCGACAATTGAATAATTTGGAATCTCGAACTTGCCCAGAAGTTCACAGAGTGGTTTAACGTTCTTTTTCCCGCCGGCCCTGATAGGCACAACTCCATAATCATCCAGATCCATCCCAAGGTTGCGAGCGAACACCGGAATGGCTCCAGACTCTGTCTGCCCCTCAAAAGCCAAAACTGACCGCGCGAAAAAGGCCTCTCGTATCGACTCAAAGTTCAGCATGAGATGTTTTTCAACCTTGTCGGACAGGTCAATATCCCTACCGCATATGACCTTCGGCGAATTTTCGCCCTGCCCGAATCGCACAATGTTCTTATAGCCGCGAGCCAGAATGTTAGGCGAATGCGTCACCATAATCAGCTGAGCTTTGATTGAATCAATCCCGAAATACTCCTTTAGAAGGGCGTTGAACTTGGCATCCTCCCCTTCGCAAATCCTATGCAAGCTCTTCGAGAGACGCCTCTGCATATACGGGTGAAGGTGGGCTTCGGGTTCGTCATAAGCCAGAACGGCATGCAGCACGCGTCTGTCATCATCATCTGAGCAAAGGCTCTCTTGAAGGCGTTTAGGCGAAAGACGCATAATGCTCTCGATTATCGAAAGCGAGGCAATGGCAAGGTACTGCAAGCCTACCCCCGCCTTTTTAAAATGAACGCCTCTCTTATCAAGCAAGGTAACCAAACTTCCAAGCGTTCCGCCATCCGATGAGTCGACGCCCGTCCTCACACCATATGATGACAAGATGGGTACGTCACCGACAATCGTACCGAGATCTGCAACCAGACCTTCGAGCTCATTCCCGTCTAGAAAGTCGGAGACCTCTTTGCCCTCCCTATCTAGGTAAAGAGCGATGCCTTTGGAGAGAACTTTACCGACGCCGCGCGTACCGTCAAACGCCAAGTCTCCCCTATTGAAAGATGCAGTAGAGTACCTAAACATGTGAACGGATCTCATAAAAGAAGGGGGGATCTTTTCCTCGCTTTCCTCGGCCACAAACTCTATACGAGAATCCGGATCGTCGGCAAAGGCGCAGACGGTAATAGTGTTTCCGGTCGCAGGATCGATGTCGGGCCCCGATATTCCGATCTCGTCCTCGTCCATCTTTAAAGTTACTACAGCACCTGAACGCTTTTCGGTGTCTGCGAAATCCTCTTCACCAATCGTCGCCTGATTGAAAATTGTATTGAGCAAGTCGAGTACATTCGTTTTGCCGAGATTGTTCTCGCCGACAATATAGGTCACGTCCTCGTCAAAACTAATCGCAACACCATCGAGATTCCGATAGTTCTCAATCCTCAGTTTAGAGATCCTCATGCAGCCTCCTGACCGTTAGGGTTTATGGCTACCAATAATCTAGCACGCCTCGTGTTGTGCTAAGCGGACACAAACAGATGTTCGTTATTACACGCGCAAAGGCCATCACAAGGACATCTTTGCTCGTAAGGCCGCGTTCTATTCCGCTTCAGTTAAGAGGCTAAGCATCCAAGCCAAACAAATCCAAGCTTACAAGCCCAGACGTTTGGCTCAATGTCTCCTTAAAAGAAGTCGAAGTCAAACGTTTCTCTATATAGGCTTCATAGCAACGAAGCAACGTCTCAGTCGAAAGAACCGCAATGTCGTTTTTACGGGCAATGGTAATCTGGGTTTCAGGGAAAGGATCTCGCTCTTCAGGTTTTAATTCAATCTGTGATGCAAAAATTAGGACGCCTTTTAACTTGCTGGTGCTGCCTTCGTCTTCCATCGCGTCCGCTTTTATTTGGACATGATCATATGTCTTCGAAATATGCTGTCGCTTCAATCCACCCTTACTGCCTTTAATTTCAATTAAATAGAGAGTGTCATTGTATGAGAACCTAAAATCCTCTTCCGTGCAGTCTTCAAAATCCTCATCCACCTCAACGATCTTTGCCAAAAGATGACGAGTCATTTTTTCAAGTTCAAAATCCTTGGAGCAGAGGACTGATTTAATAGCTTGATAATTAGAGAGGACTCCCTCGATTTCTTTCTTTTCCTTGTCCAGAAGAGCCATTTCTTCGTCTATCTCTTTTATTCGCGCTCTTTGGGCCGTTTCATCATGATATTCGACTTCGTCAAGCCAATCTGGAATCAGAACGGACTGAACTACTGCCGGGAATATAGCATCAATAACCGCCGATAAATCCTCATTGGTGTTTATCTCAAGCGTTGTAGCCGCGAGGGTCTCAGATATCAGTACCGTTGAGATCGTAGAAGCGTTCGAAGTTAATAGTGGCTTGAGGGGAGAGGTGATTGGCATACTGAACGAAAAATCAGAATGAAGCTCTTTATTAGAAACAAGAGTTATCGACTTCCCAAAACAAATACGAAGTGAGAAGGAAAACAACTCGCCTATCGGAGAGACAGCGAAATCTTTAATAAAATCCTTTAGAGGCTTCTTTTTCTTATATCCCTCAGAATGAGTCTCTAGATTGTATCCATAAGAATATAAAAACGAATAGTTTTGCGGAAGCACAACAATGCACTTAGCCTTATTTGACTGCAGCATCATTTGCCGAATAGAGGAAATGTCCGCATGATCTTGCAGAATTTTATCGTTGGTGTAATCGCTTTTCCATAAATACTTATCCTGCAAGTCGATAACCGTTAGATCAAAAGCATCGAACGCGAGCGCTTTACAGAATTCCCTTATCGTCAAGTCGCTTGTTTCCGTAAAACCGCAATTCGATTTTTTATAGACCAATATCTGAGTTTTCATCACGCAAATCCCTTTGCAACCAGAACGGATTAGCCCTAAGTATTAATATCACTTCAATGTTGAAGTCATCTAGCGCAATGAGTACGCGGCTCCGTATCCATTGCCGATGCAAACACAAGTCCCTATCCCCTTGGCAGGAAGGGGCCTGTGTCCACGAGAAACGTCATGCACCAGGCAGTAAACGCCTGAAGCAATGGTACTCCCTGGTACTTTTGTAAAGGGCGTTGGTCTAACTCTTTTCGTCAAACGGTAGTCTATAAATCAAACTGCCGAAACACGACTTGGGGGCTGGACTCAATCAGTACGCCCGGCAGGCGAAGGGAGCGTCGAAGCATTGAATCAAACATGCCTATGCGCTGATTTATATATAGCCCCACTGATTAAACCGAATTGCCCATCGTCTAGATACACAATAATGGACACGCGCACACCGAACCATTCAATAATCTGAAGTAGGACCACGACCGACATGGTCGAAATGAGTTAGAACAAAGAAAGGGCACTGGGGCCCGCATTAGCCCCAGTGCCCATAAGCAATACCGACAATACTGCATTCGTTATAGTGCGTCACTCAAATAAACAAATACGCAATGCCAGCTCAAGCGGCCACTCATTCTTTAATCAGCTTGACGCTACTAAGCAAAACCGGAATACCATTACCGGTATATCCCTTAGTGGAGTAAACCCTGAACTCAAGCCAATCGAAATCAGATAGATCAATTTCATTCGACGGAATGTCAGTAGGTGCGGTATTCATCGTAATGTGGTCCTTTTGCCAAATTACTTTTGAATCGGACCCATCGACAGAGCCCCTTAGTTCAAGTCTCGCGTCATAGTCCTTCAAGATGCTCGTGTCCTCTACGTATTCAACAGCAATTTTGCCATTCAACGAACGGTACTTCTTGCCGATATAAAATGATATAACCGAAGGAGAATCGGCACTAAGAGGGCGACCAACCCAAGTATCGTCGGATGAATAACTATTCCCGGCAGTGTCTTTCTGGGAACCTTCAATCAACTCAAAACGATCGGAAGAAGCAACCGTAAGAGAGGTCAACGCCACTTCGGAAACACCATCAAGTTCATCCAGGAGATCATTGATTCTTGCCGGATCTTTCACAATCTTCGAAGCAGCTTTCAAAACGCTCTTCGCTTCATCATACTTTTTTGATGAGACCAGCTCGTCAGCCTTGGCTAAAACCTCATCGGTGTAAGCGGAAGAGTAGTCAGCAAAAGCAACAGCACAGTCTCCAGATTTCTTAGAAGCCTTTTGCAGCGAAGTCAAAGCTTCCTCATGTTTACCAGAATCCCAGGCAGCACGAGCGTTCGCAAGAACCTGTTTACCCGCTTCCTCATCCTTAAGAGCATTTAGTTCAGCCTCGACATTCGCATAATCTTTATACGCGCTTTCGAGCGCATCATTAAGGCTCATGCTTTCTTCCACGGAATCGAAGCGCTTGGACAACTCATCAACTATCTCAGACTGACCATGCAAGTCGCCAAGATACGCTGTCAGGAGGCACGGAATTATTGCAAACAGGATACTGAAAATGACCGGATGTTTAGCATAAAATCGAGACTCTTTAGAAATGGAATCTTTATCAGCCATTGTCTCCCCTAACGCAAAACAAACAATATGAGTAACGCGTCTCTCAAAGGCACAAGCATGCCGGGCCACCATTTCAAAAGATAACAGTGTGCCGATCTGTGCAATCAATCGGACGAGCCGACAACCAACTTATTACTTCCGGTATTTTGTATAGCTCTATTGTTTAGCGACATGACAACCCCCCCCCAATAATCAGTCGACTAAATTCAATGGTCAACAAGTGGATGTTAACGTCATGCACCAGGCAGTGAACGCCTGGAACAATATTACTCCCCGACACTTTAGAAGAGCGCATCAGTCTATTATTTTCCGCCAAACGGTAGCCTGATGATCGAACTGTTTGGAACGCAGCGGTGACGCAAAATTTCTTTCGCAAATTGACAACCGCATAGCGGAACACGGCGCGCGCCCTGTCATATGATTTCCAGCAACCAAACAGGAAATTACCGACAAAGAGACCGCGGACCGTGTCTGCGAACATCATATCGGTCGACGAGGAGTCACTCGACGCACTGCTCGACGAGGTGACGTCCAAGCTCGTCGGGGCAATGCACAATGAGAGGACGGTGAGCGACGGGTTCGCCGAGACACTGGCCTACACGGAATTCCCGCCGGAGCACTGGCGCCGGATCAGGACGAACAACGGGATCGAGCGCATCAACCGCGAGATCAGGAGGAGGGCGAGGGTCGTCGGGACCTTCCCGGACGGCAACTCGGCCCTCATGCTGGTGTCGGCGAGGCTGAAGTACATAGTGGAGCACGAGTGGGGCAAGAGGAGGTACCTGGACATGTCGAAGCTGGAGGAGATGGACGAGCTGAGGGGAAAGACGGAGGGCTAGAAGAGGACGGGGCCGAGGACGGCTAAATCAATTTGCGAAAGTATATTGACGGTACCTCCCAAAAGAGGTTGCCGGTTTAGCGCGATGGACGCATGGGGCGATCTTTACCCACCGGATTATATCAACCTAGTGGAGCCATTTCTTTCATTACAAAACGGCCATCTACGCTCGTTCGTTCCACTGGACTACGTTCATGCTCCATTCAAAATCATCATGAACGGTTTCCCCACCAAAAACGGAAGCCAAAACGCCTTGTCAACGTGAAAACCCAGAGAAGAACAGAGCGCGGAACCAATGACGTTAATCAGTTCGCACACAATGCAGGACAGTATTTCCCATATTCAAATGAGGTTAGCCGAAGCCTAATTCGAAGAGGAAGGGTCGGCAATCATGACCTTTCTGCCTACGTATTCCAATTTGGAAACATAGGATCCATCTTCTTCCTTATCGACACTTAAGTCGAAAGTTTGCATATTCCTGTAACCGAAGCAATCATAGTAAGCAATTCCCAGCTCATAGTATCCAACTGGAGAACATTTTTCGGTGTCGATATAAATCCCAAGGTAAAAGCTCTCACCATGATCGAGCGTCATCGCTCTGACTCCTCGCCATTCTTCGCCCTTAGAGTAAACACCGACCCTAACGTTGGTCGCGCAACCTGGGCCAGTATTTGTAAATCTCAAAGGAGCATAAATGGTTTGGTTGGGTAATGAAAGTTCAAGGCCGTTCACAACCATACGCATATACTTAGATTTCACGCACTCCCACTGATGCCTGTTAAGTCCATCTTTATACTCAATCTTATTGCCGATTATTACGTAAGTCTCGCGCTCATCAGCCTCACAATACTCATTGGAGATTTCCCTATAGCCAGCATCATTAGTGTGCGATTCGACAGCATCGTCGCTGCCAAAGGGAAGCATAGAAGATAAGCCTTTCCTATTCTTCTGAGTCAAGATCACCATCGAAAAATGCGGCGCGATGCTTTTCCCGCTCTGCACCCGTTGCTGCTCCCAAGCGTCAAATACGCCGTAAACGATACCGGTAAGGCTATGAAGGCTGCGCCCATCGTTCCGCAATACCCAAGCATATCCCCTGCACTCCAGGGCGTTTTTATAACATTTGGCGAGTCGACTGAATACAGCAGCATCACTGCAATTGGAATAAAAACAATGATCGTCAAGCTGACAAAGCACAGCAGAGCCGGGCTACCTTTAAGGCCAGAGTTCGCACCTATTCTTTCCTCGTCAGCTTTCTTCGACACAGTAGTCCAATCCGCCAAAATTAACACGCTTAACGTTATCCCAATTATGGCGCATATAAAGAGCAGCAAACTCCGTCTGCAAAAGAGATACAAAAGGAGGGATGATAACGTGCTGAAGCGTGAACTTAAATGAATCTACATTTACAGAATCACCGTCTATGGGGACAAAATTAATGCCGTAAGTTGAAAGCAATAACACTGCCTCGAGAAGAACGGAAGATGCATTTCTGCATTCTAGATTAATGGCGAAATAGGACCCCTGACACCCAAATAGACGGTCACGTCTACCTGGAGCATAAAATGAAGAGGCGGACTTATCGTTGCAAAATATAGGATTGTCACATCTGCAATTTATTAAATTAAAGTACAGAGTGGATGGATCTTCAATAAATCTTTTTAACTCAGCGCCACCACTAAGACCTGACCTTCCAACAATCCACTTCCAATCACTATCATTCGCATCATCGGGATAACGGTAAATAAGCGAAACGTCGATGTTATTAATATTCGCCGAAATGACTTCCGAAACAACAGACTCCATTGAGCCGCATATCTCCCTGAGATACTGATGGACGTTGTAACAGTAAGGAAAATCTCTGGGATGCAGGTGAAGTGAATAAGTGTTTTCCTTTATCAGATCTGTCTTTCGTTCGTTAAGCCTAACCAGCTGCGAAACAACGATCTGCTGGACATTCTGTTTGAAAAGCTTTGACTCCAATTCAAAATTTGCTCGCTTTATCCTTTGTTTCGAAAACTCATGGACAACAATCAGAACCACGGAGCCCGCTACTAAATGAAAATACAACAAGGCTTTAACGTGAACTTGATTACCGTCTGAAACAAAATGATCGACAGCAATCAATCCCGGCGTTGCCAGAAGCGCAAGCATAACCGAAGAAGCATATGCAATTCTCTTAATAGTATTCAGATTCATCGCGCGCCCCATGCCCAAACACAAACGCGGCGCCAGCATCAAACCAGCGCCGCATCAATAACTAGTCCCTCTTAAACAGATCCCTCGTGTACACCTTGTCCGCCACGTCCGCGAGCTCATCGCTCCAGCGGTTTGCGACGATAACGTCGCAGCCGGCCTTGAAGGCCTCCAGGTCGTGGGTCACCTCGGAGCCGAAGAACTCCGGTGCGTCCAGCGTGGGCTCGTAGACCACCACGGGCACGCCCTTGGCCTTCACGCGCTTCATGACGCCCTGGATGGAGCTCGCGCGGAAGTTGTCGGAGTTGGACTTCATCGTCAGGCGGTAGACGCCCACGACCGGCTTCGGCTTGCCCTCGTACACGCGGTCCCACACCATCTGCAGCACCTCGTCGGCGACGAAGTCCTTGCGGGTGCGGTTGGCGTCCACGATGGCCTCGATCAGGTTCTGCGGCACGTCCCTGTAGTTGACCAGCAGCTGCTTGTTGTCCTTGAGCAGGCAGTAGCCGTCGTAGCCGAAGCTGGGGTTGTTGTAGTGGGAACCAATGCGCGGCTCAAGGAACATACAGTCATGACGTCAGTCTGAACGCGCCTTCTACCGCATTATAAATATTGGCCTGATTGCATTTTGTATTGGGTAAAACTGAAGGTGGTAGAAATAAGGCTAAACAGCTAATTGGAAGGTTGGATTATGCACCAACTAATTATTCTTGGAAATGGATTCGACTTGACCTGCGGACTGAAGTCAAAGTTCTCAGATTTTTACCGCAACAGGATGAACGGAGCAAGCTCAATTGAGTCGCTCCCTAAGGACGAAATAAATGTCTGGGATGTCATTCTTTCTGAAATCGGTGAAAACGACCCATTATGGTGCAATATAGAAAGCATTATTTCAGCGTACGTATTCCATGATGAGGACTCGGGTTCAAGATTGGACCACATGTATGAGCGACTGGTATGGATAATTGATCCGTCAAATCCAAATCATTCTGAGCATCCAGATAACGCTGTATACAATTTCGTTTCAACTTGTATAGATAAAGAAGATGTCACCCAAGAAGAGCTTACTAGTTTCCTTCTAACCTCGCTAAAAGATTACGAGCACATCTTTGCGAGCTATCTCGAAGAACAAGTTGATAATAATAAAACATACAGAGAAAAAGCTGTGGAGTATTATGCGACCATCCGCGATGCCTGCATTGAAAAGGCCCAGCAAAAGAATTATGAATCTTCTATCCTAAACTTTAACTATACAGCCCCATTTAAATCGGAAGATCCGAAACTAGGAATTGTTGCTGCTCGGAATATTCATGGCTCACTGGGCAGAACGGACATCATCTTCGGCATCGATGGAAAAGACGTCGCCGAAGATGATCCGGCGCTGCCGTTTACAAAAACATATAGGCTTATGTCGTTAGAGCCATACAAAACCGAGACTGTAAAACTCTGTGACAGCGATACCGGTTTCATCAAGATATTTGGACACTCGCTTTCTCGGGCTGACTATTCCTACTTCCAATCGATTTTTGACACCGTCAATCTATACGGCGGAGATACTAAGCTTGTATTTCTGTATAAGAAATATCCAAATATGCCAGATAAAACAGTTGATGAGCAGGCAATTCGTGATGATCTGTACTCACGCATATCGCATCTTCTACATGAATATGGAAGCACACTCGACAATAAAGACCATGGAAAGAATCTTATGCATAAGCTTCTTCTAGAGCAAAGGCTGCTCATTAAAGACGTTGACGAGAATAAATCGGTCTTGCCTTCCAATATTTATTTGCCTTAGTTATTGGAAAATAGACTGAAACATCTGTCTATGGAAGCCACGTCTAAATTTTCTGCTGTGCATTATTTACTTGAAATAAGATGCCCCAGGATTTTTAGGGCTAGATATCGCCCGCCAAAAGATTACTCGCGAGCTCAGTCTCAGCTCTCAGGAGCTAGGGTAAATCCCGCTAAATAAAACTGCTTAGCAAGCGCATGCTTTAACAGCTAATCCAGACTCGGCTCCTTCAGGTGGTAATTGAAAGATAGAGATCAAAGAACGAAATAATATCTATCAAAGTAAATTTAAAGGCTAATGGGGCTTGTTTAACCAAAAGAGGGTGTATCTGCGCAGCCGATACACCCATATCTACAAATGGATTTATACACTAGGCTAGAGTCGACTCAGTCCCCTCTCCCCTAGTCCCGCTTAAACAGATTCCTCGTGTACACCTTGTCCGCCACGTCCGCGAGCTCATCGCTCCAGCGGTTTGCG
>OGRU01000886.1_pt1:0-20000 | contig 25487 bp, 10 predicted proteins | sample 1553541 | NCBI WGS metagenome assembly OGRU01 (sample SAMEA2580068, study PRJEB22360) | human gut metagenome | biome: human gut; feature: human-associated habitat; material: faeces | place: Denmark | collected 2008/2010
GAGAAAAATATTTGTGGTATAAAATCTGTTTTATGAATATTCTCAGGGGTAAAATAGAACAAACCTCGGTTAGTACCAAAAAAAATCTGCTTGCCATCTGTTGCCCCTACACCTTCACTAAAATGCATATTAAACGCGATATGCTCACTAGAATACTGAATCTGTTCGGCCGAAGCTACAAATTTCACTAATCCACCACCCGTCACCAACCATAAATTTCCTTGTTTATCCTCGTGCATGGAATAAATAATATCTGAAATAAGTCCATTCTTCTGTGTGAAGGATTTACATTGATAAGAATGGAGCCCCATGGGAGAAAGCTCATTTAACCCTCCGCCATAAGTAATGGCAAAAATGTTCCCATTATCCATACATTGAATCATTTGTACGTCATTATTACTAAGACTATTCACATTTCCCTGTTCACGGCATATAGAATGAAAATCTATTTCTTCAGGACAATGAAAAGAAACCTTAAATTGTAAAATTCCCGCTGTTGTAGACACCCAGATACGCCCTTGATTATCTTCAGTAATATGTCTGACTTTATAAAAATGACTAATCGGATATCTCTTTAACAAATTGCGATGATTGATAAATCTTAAAGTACCATCAGGCATAGTTTCAATCAAATTCAATCCACCTCCGTAAGTAGCTACCCAAAGTCTCTGCCTACTATCCTGAAAAGTAAAATAGATATTATCATTACTCAATGAATAGGGGTCGTCAGCTTTATGTTTAAAATGCTGTAGCTTAAAATTGCCTTGTGAAGTTTCTATTGCTTTTATCAATCCCTGGCCTTTAGTCGAAATCCAATAAACACCAGCCGAATCTTGCATGATGGCATATACTTTGCCCCATTTCATCCTTTTCAATAATCGAAGCCGGGCATCATATATGGAAACATTCATATCTCTGCTTCCCGTCCAAATACGTTGTTTTTTGTCTATATACAGTGCCCTGATCTCATTATCAGGTAACTCTACATCCTGAGGAGCAGGTGTATAGATATGAAATTTATCAGGGATAAAAGTGATGCGCTTAAGTCGGTTGAGCTGGGTACTCATCCATAAATTTCCTTGTTTATCAACAAAAGCAGCAAAACAGCGGTCATTTGATTTCCACTTGACAGGCTGCTCCGTAGTATTAAAAGGTATTAACCGCCTATTTTGAGAATCAAAATAAGAAAATCCTCCGCCCTTAGGGTGTACCCATAAAATATCATTCCGATCCTCAAAAGCAAAAAAATCACTTTCAGTATTTAGTGGTCTTCCCTGTTCATCCTTTCCTTCAATAAAGCTTAAACGCTGTGTTTTCAGATCAAACAAAGTGACTCCCGGAACAGGATGTACAAGCCACAATAAATCTCCACAAGTAATTTTAGCAGACTCTATGTTTTTGTCTTTCAACAGAGAAAGAGAATCAAGCATCACATGTCTTATCTCACCGAGAGAGTCATGAATAAAAAAGCCATCCGAATCAGTAACATATATCAGTCCAGCCACAGAAGACAAAATAGAAATCACAGAAGCCGATGTTGGCAATTGAGTATGGATAGAAAGTTCTCCTGTCAACAAGTATTTATAGACTTTGCCTTGATGTGCACCTAAATATATATATTCTTCCAACTCTGTTGCAAAATAAAAAGGTATTTTCTCACTTTTTCGACAATCAGACAAAGAAATAATAGAAAGTTCTGAATCATATAATCGATATACCCCCTCATCCGTAAGAAGCCATTCCTGTAATTTCGAATCCATAAATACAGACCGGATTTTACCAGTAGCCAAAGTATTTTCTCTTGATGAATAGAATTGAAATGTCATAGATAAATCTTCAGGAGCCGTAACGACCCGTACTGCACTCCCATCTTCACATAATAACCATACTATTCCATTCGGAAGGACAGATATTGACCGAAAGTTATTGACTGTTTTTTGAATGACAGGTTCAAAGACTTCCTTGTCAGGATTAAAACGATAACAAGTGGAATCATAACACAATACCCATATACATCCGAATTTATCCTCGACTATATCCAATAAACGATCATTGGTCAATCCTCCCAGATCTTCCATATTCGATTTATAATTCTTAAAATTATAACCATCAAAACGATAAAGCCCATTCCAAGTAGCAAACCATAACAAACCTTTATGATCTTGGATAATATCATTGACAAGCCCATCCTCCACTCCATTCTGACTGGAAAAGTACGTAACTGAATATTTTTGAGATATAGCTCCTTTTGCCAGTACATCGGCTGTAAAAAAGCATAGTATTACTACACAGAAAAAGGTAAGAATATCAACCCAGTATGTTTTCATATCAAAGTAATGTGTTTCCTTTGCGAAATTAGCAGAAAATGGGTATTCATCAAAGTACTTTCTATTTTTAATCCACCGCAATATATGTTGTTTAGCTACCTTTGATAGATATTCCAACTAAATTATCAGTTTTTCCACTTATAAAAAGATAACATCCGTCTATATTTGACATCAAAACAAAAACAACTCTAATACTAAATTAATAATGAAAGACATGAGAAAAAAAGAGTATTTAAAATCCCGCTCTGTTATAGTACAGGGTATTCATTCTCCAAAAAGATTTTGGTTTGCTTGCGGACTTTCCTTAGGACTAGTTTCCTTACCATTATCCACTTTTGCAAACAATTGGTCAAACCAACTAGGTTCATCAATTCAAAAATCAATTCAACAAAACCGAATCATTACAGGTAGTGTCATAGACGAAAGCGGAGAAGCATTAATCGGCGTTTCCGTATTGGTAAAAGGAACTACTTTAGGAACGGTAACCGATTTAGATGGTAATTTCACACTGGAAGTTCCAACAGGTGCAATCTTAGTTGTTTCATATGTAGGGTATAAAACACAGGAAATAAAAGTAGGAGAGCAGCAAAAACTAGCTATCACGGTCGAAGCAGACAACAAATTGTTAGATGAAGTGGTAGTAGTGGGCTATGGTGTAGTAAAGAAATCAGACCTTACAGGTTCTGTAGGTAGTGTAAAATCCGAAACAATTTCTGCCAAAGGTGCAACATCAGTTGTCGAAAGTCTACAAGGGCAAGTTGCCGGAGTGAATATCTCACAGTCTTCTAGCCGTGCCGGTGACGGATTCAATATTCAGATTCGAGGTAAAAGTTCATTAAATGGCGGCAATCCATTATATGTAATCGATGGAGTAGTTTGTGAAAATATGGATTTTCTAAATCCGATGGATATTGAAAAAGTAGACATTTTGAAAGATGCTTCATCTACCGCTATCTATGGTTCACGGGCCACAAATGGTGTAGTGATGATTACCACCAAAAAAGGAGACAAAGATATAGCCAAGACTACAGTCAGTTATGATGGATATTATGGTATAAAAACCAAAGCCAATATGCCGGACTTTATGGAAGGAGATGATTTCATGAAATTCCGTTTCTCCCGTTATCTAGTTTCATCTATGGATGCCTCTTCAGGAATGACTAACTGGGAAATGACTGATGCCAATTTCCTGAACTTCTGGGGAAATGGCAGTCAAATAGTGAAAGATATGTATCTCAATAAAAATTACACCGATTGGGTAGATATCGTAACCCGTAACGGCTCACAACAGAATCATTTCATCAATATTTCCGGAAATACAAAAAATATAACCTACCGCGTAGGACTAGGGTATCAAAATGAGGAAGGAATCATGTATGACGGTTATGAACGCTGGAATATAAAAGGAGCCGTAGATCATAAGATTTCAGATAAAATCTCAGCCGGATTCTCCACAAATATGGCAACAGCATCCAAAGAGAGTGGTAGCAACTACTCTATTTTGGAAGGGTTCCGTATGACCCCTAATATGCCATGCTATTATTGGGAAGGAGAAAAGGCAGGACAGTTAATTTCACAACCAGGTAAAGATACCGCCATCTATCCCAATGGTGGTGGTCCGACTTCCTCCATCAATCCAGTGGTGGACCGTTTGAACTCAAAAGACGATACACGTTCTTATGATGTGATGGCAAATATTTATTTGCAATACAGCCCCGTTAAAGAAATAATTCTTAAAACTACTTTCTCCCCCATGTATACCAAAACCCATCGTGGTACATTCTATAACGGAGAAACCCAACTTCGTTCTGGAAAAACAAACATGGCCGAAAACTATAATGATGAAATATTCTCGTATACTTGGGATACGCAAGCCAATTACATCAAGAATTTTGGAGATCATAGTCTGAATGCCTTGGCCTTATTCAGTGTCTATGAACAAAAGTTACAAGGCGACTATATCAATGTAGTGGATATGCCATTTGATGTAGACTGGCATAATCTTGGTTCAGGCACTGTACAAAGTCAGTCTAGCTATTATAAAAAAATCTCCATGTTATCTTATGTAGCCCGTATCAACTATGCCTACAAAGGCAAATACATGCTGACTGTATCTTCACGTTGGGACGGCAGTTCCAAATTCCAAAAAGACAATCGTTGGGGGATGTTCCCCTCAGCTGCCATGGCATGGCGCATTTCCGATGAAGATTTTATGGGATTTGCCAGCAAATGGTTAAGCAATTTAAAACTCCGTGCCAGCTTTGGCGTTACCGGTAATAATGCCGGTGTAGGGCCTTATGACACACAAGCTTTGGCAAATATTAAATATTACTATAATTACGGATCGTCTGTTGCCAACGGTTATGGTTATACCATGACAAACGCCGACCTGACTTGGGAGAAGACAACCGAAATCAACCTCGGTCTTGACTTCGGTTTCTTGAATAATCGTATCAATGGATCTATCGATATCTACAACAAAGATTCCAAAGATCTCTTGATGGAGATGGAAACCCCATTTGAACTAGGTTCCTATACAGGCTCCATTGTAAGTAATGTGGGTAAGGTGAACAATAAAGGTATAGAAATCCAACTGAATACCATCAACGTAAAGAATAAAGATTGGAACTGGGAAACAACCTTCTCTTTTGCGCGTAACATTAACTCTATCAAAGAATTGAATGGTACCAAAGAAGATTTGGTGGGTAACAAATGGTTTATCAATCACCCTATAGACGTAGTATACGGCTATAAATATACCGGAATCTGTACTCGAGAGGAAGCCCAAGCTTATGCCCAAGACCCGAAAATGAAAACCAAATTCTATGAAGGCGAGATGAAAATCTATGATAAGGATGGCAATGGTACTATCGATGCCAATGACAAAATGATCCTCGGACATTGTGCTCCGACCTGGACCGGTAACTTCACCTCCAACTTGTCCTATAAGAACATTGACTTCTCTTTCAGCATTTACACCAGTCAGGGAGGAATGGTATACTCTCCCTTCATGGCCGAGTTCGTAGACTATGGACAGCGTGGCATGAATCGCCTAAACATGGATTACTATATACCTCAAGGTGCTCCGATACTAGGTGCTGATGGCTCTATAGCCTACCAAGAAGTCACTCATTACGGTAGTTACCCCTTCCCAACCAATGGTGGAAACGGTAAAGGAGGCGGTGCATACTGGCAAAGTGGTGCCAATGAGGACCGAGCACAAAATTTCGTTGACAACTCATATGTTCGAATCAAGAATATTACCCTCGGCTATACTTTTCCACAGAAATGGATTTCAAAACTTCATATTTCCAATTTAAGAATCTACGCCAATGTATTAAACCCCTTCACTTTCACAAGTTATGAAGGATTCGACCCCGAATGGGCTGATGCACAAGTAGGTGACGGTACCGGTGGTGTCAGTTCAAGAACTTATCAAGTTGGTGTAAATTTAAAATTCTAAAATTAAATGATTATGAAAAAAATATATTTCATTATGGCATTAGGATTGGCAACTCTCTCAGGATGTTCGGATTTTCTTGACCAAAACAACAAATCTAATGTTCCATCAGCTGAATTTTATCAGACTTCGGCAGGATTCGCCAGTTTAACTAACAGCGCTTACTCCACACTGCGGGAGCTTTATAATGCCCAACCGCAATTATTCGTAGCGGGAACAGACCTGTATGCAGACGGAAAGTCACAGGGAGTAGTCATGAGCCAATATACCTTCACTGCAGATGAAGGCATTATAAAAAATTTCTATGTAAGTTGTTTTAAAGGTATTCAGCTAGCCAATAGCGTTATATCTTATGGAGACATAACGGAAGATTCCAGTGTACGACTGCAATATGTGGACGAAGCACGTTTTATCCGTGCATGGTATTATTTCCAACTAGTGCAACAGTTCGGGCCTGTAGCTTTGAACAAACAAATGTTTGACCATGCCGAAATGAGTCATGAACGTGCCAGTCTTGCAGATGTTTATAAGTTCATCATTGAAGAGTTTGAGTATCTAGCCTCTTCCGAATCCCATTTAATGGAACGTGCCAACTCCGGTGTAGGACGTGCCAATAAACGCGCAGCAACCTTTTACTTAGCCAAAACCTATCTGACTCGTGGATGGCTAGATGGCACTGATTACGAAGCCCAAGAAGAAAATATAGCTCAAAATTCAGACTTCGCAAATGCAGCTAAGTATGCCTTGGAAGCAATTAATGGCGAAATTCCTTTCCTCTCCATAGAAGAAGCTTTTGACGTAGAAAATGAAGAAAACAATGAAATATTCTGGAGCATACAGTTTAATTCGGCTGCTGTAGAAGATCCCGTAAAAGACGGTTCCTACCAACAAGCCCAATTCGGAGCTTATTTAGGTGGTTCCGAAAAACCAAGAAATAAGGCAATTGACGGTTGCTTTGCTCCTTCACTACGTCTACAGCAAATGTATAGTCGGGGTGATGCACGGTTGGAACAAACTTTTATGTTAGAATTCCATACCAGTTATTTCGACTATTACTCAGCACCGACTAGTTCTTCTATCATTTATTATTATGCTCCAGCATGGGCTACAGATGAAGATATCGCTGCCTGGAAAGCAGACGATCCTTATGGAATTAAAAAGAATACACTGGTAAGCAAAACAATAGCAGACGGTGGTATTGCTCCATCCAACGGTGCCCCAGCCACATACAAAGACCGTCGTTCACAAGACTACGGCAATGCTTGTATCAAGAAATTTGATGATTATTCAGAAACTTCTATTGCTAACCGTAATTCTACTTGCAGCATGCATGATGTGGTAGTAGCGCGCTTAGGAGAAACCTATCTGATTGCCGCCGAAGCCTATTTAAAAATGGGTAAAACAGAAGAGGCTGCACAAATGATCAATAAACTTCGTCAACGTCCAGGAACTATTCGTAAAGGATACACAACAGAAATGACTGTCACCAGCAACGATATTAATATTGATTTTATTCTTGATGAACGTGCTCGTGAATTAGCTGGAGAATATGTCCGTTGGACAGATTTGAAGCGTACTCACACTTTAGTGGAATATGCCACAAAATATAATGAAGACGGCATAAAAGAATCTGCTATGATAGGCCCTGATGGTAAATACAAGATTCTTCGTCCTATTCCACAAGCTGCCATTGATTTGAATCAAGCTAAAGTGACACAAAACCCTGGTTATTAAGTTAAAAAACATGCTGATGAAAAATTTTTTACTTATTCTTCTATACTTTATAAATAATGTATTAGTCTTGTCAGCTCAAGGTACTCCCGGTAAATGGGGAGATCAGGGCAATGGAACATACATAAATCCGATTTTAAATGCTGACTACTCTGACCCGGACGTTATCCGGGTCAGAGATAAATATTACATGATAGCTTCCGACTTTCATTTTCTAGGAATGCAAGTATTGGAATCTTCAGATATGATCAATTGGAAACTGATTTCCCAAATCTATCACCATTTTGATTTTCCCGGCTGGGATAACAACCAACAATATGCAGGAGGTTCATGGGCACCCTCAATTCGTTACCATGATAACAAATTCTGGGTCTTTTTCTGTACTCCCAAAGAAGGATTATTCATGTCAAATGCTATCAATCCTTCAGGTCCTTGGAGCCCTTTACATTTAGTTAAGAAAGTAGAAAAATGGGAAGACCCTTGCCCCTTTTGGGATGAAGATGGTCAAGCATACCTAGGCCGGAGCCGTCATGGAGCCGGGCCTATCATTATTCATAAAATGAGTGCAGACGGTACACGTCTACTTGATGAAGGAATGACCGTATACACCGGACCTGTAGCCGAAGGAACAAAAATTTTCAAAAAAGATGGTTACTATTATCTCTCTATTCCGGAAGGAGGAGTAGGTACGGGATGGCAGACTATCCTCCGCTCAAAAAATATATATGGTCCTTATGAAAAGAAAGTAGTATTGGAACAAGGAAGTACTACGATAAACGGCCCTCATCAAGGAGCCATTGTCGATACTCCGGATGGTCAATGGGCTTTTTTTCATTTCCAACATCATCATGCCTTAGGCCGTGTAGTTCATCTTCAGCCCATGCATTGGGAAAACGATTGGCCCGTTATCGGAGTAGACTTTGATAGAAATGGAATAGGAGAACCTGTATATGTATGCCAGAAACCCATTGAAAGCAAAACCATATTCGCTCCGCAAACAGATGATGATTTCTCTACCCCCAACCTATCACTACAATGGCAGTTTAATCATAATCCGACAGACCACGCATGGTCCTTATCGGCACATCCAGGTTCACTCACTCTGAAAGCATTGAAATCTTCAACCTTCAGACTGGCACGCAACACCCTGACACAAAAGATTATGGGGAATATAAGTGAAGCTACAATAGCTATGGATTTTACAGAAATAGCTGATGGGCAACGATGCGGATTAGCTTGCATGGGAAAAGAAAATAAAGTTCTAGGTATCAAGATGGAGAAAGGACAAAAATATCTATACATATCCAATGACACAACAGAAATAAGTACAACTTTCCTAAACGGAAACCAGATTTATCTACGTGTATCCATCGACATGCTCAATCAAAAGTTCCAATATTTCTACAGTACAGATAATATACGTTTTATTCCTTATGGAACTTCCTTTTTTATTCCATTCGGTTTTTGGAAAGGTGCCCGCATTGCACTATATTGTTATAACAAAGAACAGGAAGCAGGAGCAACTTCATTTCAATGGTTCAAATACAAACATGACGGACCTCAAAATAAAATAGAAAATACAGCCGAACAGATTATTGATAATATAGCGCGCACTTCATTTCCGCATAAGAAAATAAAAGTGATCTGCCCTGATTCCGCTTCCAACCAAAAAGGTCATTCACGCCAGTTAATACAGCGAGCAATAGACTCTTGTTCTTTGGCAGGCGGAGGACACGTTATAATTTCGAAAGGAATCTATTATTTAAAGGGAAATCTAGTACTGAAAAGTGATGTCAATTTACATTTAGAGAAAGACGCCTATCTACTTTTCAGCGGTAAGGCTGATGACTTTCTTCCTGAAGTATGGACACGTTGGGAAGGTACGGAACTATATGGACATTCTCCCATGATTTATGCCAAACATGCCACTAATATAGCCATTACAGGACAAGGTACCATAGACGCCCAAGGAGGACGGGAATTTGCTTCATGGTCTCAGATAGAGGTATCAGACAGAAATCGTCTGCGTAAAATGGGAGAAAAACTAATCCCTGTCACAGAAAGGATCTTTGGGAAAGGTACTATACTACGTCCCTCTTGCATACAATTCATGGGATGTTCTCGCATTTTAGTAGAAGGTATCACCATTAAGAATTCTCCTTTCTGGACTATTCATCCTGTATACTGTGACAATGTAATAGTACGAAGCATCACCATTGACAGTCACTATCCTAATAATGATGGATGTGATCCTGAATCAACTTCCAATGTATTAATAGAAGAATGTATTTTCCGCACAGGAGATGATGCCATAGCTATCAAAGCAGGCCGTGACGCCGACGGCCGTGAAATAGGACGCCCTTCAAAAAACATCGTCATTCGTAATTGTCTGTTCCAGTCTGAATGCAATGGATTATGTATCGGCAGTGAAATGTCAGGCGGTGTAGAAAACATATATATGGATAATATACAAATAGGAACGGTCAAGAATGCCCTTTATTTTAAATCCAACCGTGACAGAGGAGGATATATTCGTAATATACAAGTCAGCAATATTACTATAGAACGCTCAAAAGGGGCAGTGCTCCGTTTTGAAACCAATTATTTTGGTTTCCGAGGTGGCAGACATACCTCTCAATACGAGAATTTCCGCATCAACAATGTAAAGGCTGGCTGTTCCGACCATTATGCAATTTTTATAGATGGATATGAAGAAAAGCCTATCAAAAATATTGAGATAGAGCATTTCCATGTACAAAAGGCCCCTCATCCTTATTACTTAAGGTGTGTAGAAAACATCTGCCTCAAAGCTACTTTTGTAAATGGACAAAACTTACCGGAATATCCGAAAAAACAAAAAGAACGTGTAATACTAGATGTTTACTGATTCTTCACAAAATCTGTATAATAGAATAAAAGTTCTGCAAACAGAACTTTTATTCTATCTATATGCATATCTTATTCCAAACACTCATCAAGTTCACCTATCAACTCTTCTTTATCAAGATGCCGCCCGATAAAAACTATTTTCTGCATACGGTCTCCATATTTATCATCCCAATCCCGCAACAAGCCGGGCTCCTGACGCATTACCTCCATCAGTTCTTCTTCAGGTGCCGTAGCATACCATAAACCAGCTTCCTTCAACTTTTTCTGCACACCAGCCTGCTCAAAAAGAAAAGACATATCACGATTATTGCTGAAATAACAGACTCCTTTTGCACGAATGATATTACGACTCCATCTGGTTGATACAAAACGATCGAATTTATGGATATCAAAAGCCGGACGACGATAATACACAAAAGTACTGATACCATATTCATCCACTTCACTACCCTCATGATGATGATGGTGCGCGTGTTCCTCCGCTTCTTTTTTCTGCTCTTCCGTAAGGGCGCTCTCTATTCCACGTATCCAACCGGCAGAAGTGGCAGTACGTTCAAAGTCAAATACTTCAGTATAGATTATCTTATTCAAATCCACATCAGCATAATCACATTCTATTATTTCAGCTGCAGGTTGCAATGTACGGATAATCTGTTTGATACGTTCCAATTCGTCATGTTTCACTTCTGAGACCTTATTCAATAATACAACATTACAAAATTCAATCTGTTGGATAATCAGATTTTCAATATCCTCTTCGTCAATACCTTTACGGGTCAAATCGTTGCCACAAGAAAACTCACTTTGCAGACGTAAGGCATCTACCACAGTCACAATACAATCCAAACGACATCCCCCGTACGTATTCTCCATACTTGAAATAGAACAAATAGTCTGTGCGATAGGAGCTGGTTCACAAACACCACTTGCCTCAATCACAATGTAATCAAAACGCTCCAACTTCATAATATCATCTATCTGCTCCACCAAATCCATCTTCAGAGTACAACAGATACAACCGTTCTGAAGTGCTACCAAGCTTTCGTCTTTCTTTCCTACAATCCCTCCTTTCTGTATGAGATCAGCATCAATATTCACCTCACCGATATCATTGACAATAACCGCAAACTTAATACCACGTTTATTAGAAAGAATATGGTTCACTAATGTCGTTTTTCCACTGCCTAGATAACCGGTCAAAAGCAGTATAGGAATTTCTTTTACTCTCATATAAAATTCAATATTACTTTCACAAAGGTATAGAATGATTAATTTCCAAACAATAGAAAACATCTTTTTATACCTTATAAACAAAAAATACTCTTCACATACCACCCAGTTAGAATCTATTAAAATTTAATTCGCAGTGCAATATTTTTCAAAAAATGCTTTAAATATTCCAAGAGTATAACTATATTTCGCAAAACAAATTTATAATAACAATGAGAAACAAATTAGCACAAAAAATCAAATTAGGCGCAGCCTTGTTATTGATGGCGGGAACTTCAGCCCTCGCACAAATCTCCAATCAAATTTATATCCCTACTCCTGAAAATATAAAAGCACGGCAGGAATTTCAAGATAATAAATTCGGCATATTTCTTCATTGGGGCATTTACAGTATGACCGCTCAAGGAGAATGGTATATGAACACTCACAACATCAACCGTGATGAATACGCCAAACTGGCATCCGGATTCTATCCTTCGCGCTTCAATGCTGCCGAATGGGTTTCTGCCATCAAAACCTCCGGAGCCAAATATATCTGTATCACCAGTCGACACCATGACAGTTTCTCAATGTTTGATACAAAAGAATCCGATTTTAATATCGTAGACGCTACTCCTTTCAAACGAGACGTACTAAAAGAACTGGCAGAAGAATGTCAAAAACAGGGCATCAAACTCCATTTTTATTATTCGCATTTGGACTGGTTTCGTGACGACTATCCGGAAGGAAACACCGGACATGGGACAGGACGTCCCAAAGGACATGGAAACTGGGAAAGTTACTACAAGTTTATGAATAAACAGCTGACCGAGCTTTTGACTAACTATGGCCCCGTCGGCGCCATTTGGTTTGACGGTATTTGGGATCAACCTACCAACTTCAATTGGCAACTGGAAGAACAATATGCATTAATTCATAAACTGCAACCATCCTGTCTAATAGGCAACAATCATCATCGAACTCCTTATGCAGGAGAAGATTTCCAAATGTTCGAACGTGATTTGCCCGGTGAAAACAAAGCCGGTTTTTCAGCAGGACAAGGAATAAGTGAACTCCCTTTAGAAACTTGTGAAACAATGAACGGAATGTGGGGCTACAGAATTGAAGACCAAAATTACAAATCCCCCAAAGAGTTGATACACTATTTGGTTAAGGCAGCCGGAAAAAATGCAAATTTGCTAATGAATATTGGACCTCAACCCAACGGAGAATTACCCGCTACAGCTATAGAGCATCTGAAACAAGTGGGTAAATGGATGAATCAATATGGAGAGACGATTTATGGAACCCGTGGTGGTGATGTAGCTCCTCACACATGGGGAGTATCAACCCGCAAAGGTGATCGTTTATTCATCCATATACTAGATTTGCAGGATAATGCACTTTATATACCTCTAAAGGCAAAAGTAAAGAAAGCAATACAGTTCATTTCCAGAACTCCACTTTCTTTCAAACAGGAAAAAAACGGCATATTAATAAAACTGCCTCAAGTACCTGATGACATAGATTATGTAATAGAATTAGTCATTAAACAATAAAATAACATTCATCTTTAAACAAGCATCTTTACGTAAAAAACAAGAATTTCCGATGCAAAAGAGAGAAATGTATTCTACACACATCAGAAAAGAAACATGAGTAATCGCATACATTACTCTTCTAAAAAAGAATTCGTCCTTGGATTATTGAAGCCCAAGGACGAATCACTCTTAGTTTGTGGAGCTGGAGGGAGTCGAACCCTCGTCCAAACGAGGAAGCCATACGCTTTCTACATGCTTATCTTCGCCTAAATTTTCGAGTATAAGCAGGACCGAAGCCACCAACTTATACCTTATCCTCTAAATTTTCGTAAGAGACATGAAGCGGATCTCTAACTATTCCCGATTTTACTGCACCACTTGATCAAACGCTTCGGAACAAGAGCTTTTGAGTGATGTCTCGTTTCCACCACTTTGGCAGAAATAAAGCTAATCTACTATGATTCGATTAAGCAGCAAGAGCATAATTTTCGTTGCCAGATAAAATTTTGAAAACTGGGATTATAGTGCCAATCAACCACGCACTGCATGCTTACATACCACTTAGCCACGCTGTCAAATCCAGTCAACCCCGTACTGGTAACTCATAAAGAGGTTACAAATATACACACACTTCTGTTAATATCCAATTATTTATTCGTTTATTTAGCGCATTTTAATAAGAACAACGTATCTTTGAAAATAATTTTTCTAATACTAACAGATCAGACAATATGAACAAAAAATTAATGGTATTGTGTATGAACAGTATGATACTGGGAGGCTGTATACCCTCTCCCAAGAAACAAACAGAACCAATTACAGTTGAAAAAAATCCGAATATGATGTATATGTTGGTAGGTAGTTATGCAACTCCAGATGAAGAAGGTATCAAGGTTTATAACTTTGATGAGCAAACTGGCAACTCCCAATATATCAGCGGAATAAAAGGAATATCCAACCCTTCTTTCCTCATTCCGTCGGCTGATGGAAAAAGAATATATACTGTAGGGGAGGATGCCGGAAAAAGTTCTACCGCCAATGCCATCAAATTTGATAAAGAACAAAAGAAACTAACCTTGCTTAATTCTCAACCCACTGACGGCGGCGCACCTTGTTATATAACTCTCAGCCCATCGGAAAAATTTGTCTTGACAGCAAATTATATGGGAGGTAGCATTACCGTTTTCCCACTAGATAAAGACGGAAAATTAAAATCCGAGACACGCCTTATTTCCTTTACCGGAAACAGTCTTGACAAAGAGAGGCAAACACAACCACATCTACATTGTATAAAATTCACTCCAGACCATAAATATCTACTTGCCAGTGATTTAGGGACAGACCAGATTCATGTATTTCCTGTTAGTGAGAATGTAACTGATGGCGTATCCCATTCCTTACTGAACGAATCTGAAGAATTTAATATAAAAGTAGAATCAGGATCAGGGCCACGCCACATTTGTTTCCATCCGAACCAAAAATTCGCTTATCTGATTAACGAAATCTCAGGAAAAGTTATAGCTTTCTCTTACGACAAAGGAAAATTAAACGCCATACAATATATAGAAGCTGACACAGTGGGTGCCAAAGGTAGCGGAGATATCCACATTTCACCCGATGGAAAATTTCTGTATGCATCCAACCGCTTAAAAGCAGACGGTATCGCTATCTTTTCCATAAATCAGGAAGAAGGGACATTAACAAAGACAGGTTATCAGCTGACTGGTATCCATCCACGTAATTTTATTATCAGCCGGAACGGGCGATACCTGTTGGTGGCCTGCAGAGACAGTAACTCTATACAAGTATTTGAAAGAGATTCCCAAACAGGATTACTGAAAGACACAGGCAAGACAATAAAAACCAATAAACCTGTATGCCTGAAGTTTACCTTTTAAACAGGAAACATAGTCTTTAATAAAATAAACTGCTGCCTTCATTGTATGTATTGGAGACAGCAGTTATTTTATTAAAGACAAAACGAATCTTTATACATAAGTTTCCAAGAACTTAACATGACCTTCCACGGTTACTTTCACTTCTTTTGTTGTGGCAGGGAAAAGGATAGATTCACCGGCTTGCAATTCCAATGAGTTACCATCCCCATCAGTTACCGTACATATACCTTCCATACAAATATAAATTACAAATGAATCCAGTTCACTATAATCTATCGTCATATTTTCAGTCAAATCATAAACAGAAGTAGTGAAATACGGACAGGTAACCAACTCGACAGACTCATTCTGTTTCGGAGTATAATGAGTACGATAATCCTCTTCTACAGAATAATCTATGGCATCTTTTGACAATTCTGTATGCAGTTCACGAGTATTACCATTCTTATCCTTACGATTGAAATCATAAATTCGGTAAGTCACATTCGAGGTCTGCTGAATCTCAGCAATAAAGCATCCGGCTCCAATACTATGGATACGTCCTGCAGGCAAGAAAAACACATCACCCGATTGTACGGCATAATCAGCCAATGCATCACAAATCGTATTATCAGCAATCATTGCAGCATATTCATCGGGAGTAATCTTTTTACTTAGTCCCGAACGCAGATGTGCTTTCCCCCCGGCATTGTCAATAACATACCACATTTCAGTCTTGCCCATCGAATTATGACGCTTCTTTGCCAGTTCATCATCCGGATGCACTTGTATAGAGAGGTCGTCACAAGCATCAATGAATTTGATCAACAAAGGAAAATTATCTCCAAAACGCTGATAATTACTTTCTCCTACCAGAGATCCTTTATATTCTTTTACCAACTGGCTCAAATTTTTGCCGGCTTCAGTTCCATTAGCAACAACAGACTCATCGCCCGGAACATTAGAGATTTCCCAACTTTCACCAACCTGAGGCTGTTCAATATTCAGATGCTTGAACGGGATAATCTTTTCTCCACCCCAAATGGTGGATTTCAGAATGGGGTTAAATTTAAATGGATACATAGGTGTATTAATTAATAGTTTCTAGGTTTGGATACAAAAATAAGGGAATTCTATGACTTTACCGCATAGAATCCCCTAAAATTAACAGCTATGTGTGTGTATATTCAAAGGTGTATTAGTAGTCTGTATTATTAGGATCGAAGTTAGTCCAGCTATCCAACCAATTATCATCTGTTCCAAACGCTCCGATATATTCTACTTTCTCAAAACCACTGCTCAACAGTGCGTCATTAAATGAAGCGGCTGTCAACACAGGACTACCTGCATCCGGCATATAATTAACACCGATATTACGCCCGTCCTTGAATTTCAACTCATTGACATCAGTCAATACTTTATTTCCTTTCTGAGCCTTAAAAAAAGTAGAAGAGTAAGACTCTTGTCCAGCATCAATGATTTGCTTGTTCACGGCATCATAAAGCACATCATCATATATTTTGTTGGCATCAGAACCGACCGCCGTCATACCTGCAAACCAAATATTCTCCAACTTTATGTTTCCTGCCTTGGTCATCTCAACTGTATTACCTTTCTCACCATCAATAATTAAACCGACAGGATATCCCACAGCTACTGAATTAAAGCAATTCAAACGACTGGAACGTCGGATCTGCATAGCAGACTGGAACTTACCTAAAGCTGAACCGTTATTAGGATTGAAGCTACCACCGGTAATATAGCTCTCATTATTAACAAAGTTGGCATCACGCCCCAACGGTCCGATAAAAGTGACATTACTAAATACGGCTGTCGTATAGGGTTCTATCAATGAGGCGTCTCCACAATTATCCGACTCAAAACCATTAGACTGAGAAGTATCTGCGATTCTCGGGTCACGGATTGAAAGACAATACTGGACTTTACCGGAGAAGCCATTATCTGTATCAAATTCATCGTCCCATCCATTATAAGCCACTAGATATTTACAATTTACATTACCTCCAAACCATTCGTAAGAGTCGTCATTGGAATATGATACCTGTAAATGATCAATGGTAGTCCCACTACCTACAGATCCAAAAGTTATACCATTAATTTCCTTATCTTTTTGAAAAGGATAACCAGCAAATTCCACACGTACATATCTTAATATACCTGAATTGTCAGCATCATCATTTCCTCCATGTTTAGTACGCGGACCTCCTTCAATCTGCTGATTCAACACTCCCTGATTGTTCTTGGCATTACCACAAATAATCAATCCCCCCCAATCTCCCGGTTTACGCTGGCCTTTAGGCTGTTCAGAGGTAAAGACAATCGGAGCATCTTTAGTACCCTCGGCTATTAGTTTGCCACCCGGTTCTACAATCAAGGCAGCCTGTGTATCTTTATCCCCTTTGATAACAGTTCCCGGTTCGATGGTCAATACCGACCCAGTCCCCACATAAATCCATCCTTTCATCAGGTAAGTTCCTTTAGACAAAGTCTGTGTACCTTTAAAAATAAACTCCTGATCTCCATTTCCTATCACGGTACCTTTGGCATTCTCAGTTTTATCATCATTAAATAACAAGTGGTCACATGTTTTAATAGCTCCCTCAGTCCCCCATACATAAGGAGCTTCGGCATTTCCACCGTTGCCATTACCGTTTCCTGTATCAGTTTCCGGATCATCACTGCTACAAGCAACCATTCCCCCCAGCATTATTGCTGAGAATACGTAAATCATAAACTTGTTAGTTCTCATTTCCATTTGTTTATTGGTTAATAATGAAAGATTCATTCTATTTTAAAACGTATAGTTAATGTTCAAATTGAAATTACGCCCTGATTTGTATTGACGGGTAATTTGCTCCACTTTTCCATGTCTAGTTTCTTCAAATTGCTTAAAAGAAACTTTCTCCGCCAACAAATCGCGTACAGCAACCTTTATTTCCAGATTACCGATTTTTTTCGAGACACTTAAATCTACTGCATTACGGGGCATTTCATAAGAATCGGGTACTCTTACTTCATTGCCTGCAGTTCCCAAACTACGGCCTACACCAATAATACGCTTACCGATACGGTTATAAAGCAATGCAGCATTCCATCCGCTATCGGCATGTTGATAGAAAAAACCGGCATTAATCAAATATGGAGATTGACCTTGCATCGGACGGTCCTCCTCTTTGGCTCCCGGCTCAAATTTCACTTTACTTTTAATTAAGGCCCCGTTCAGACTAAGACTAAAATTACGCATACCTATAAAATCCAGATTTTTGCGGATATCCACCTCTACCCCATAATTATCCGCTCCTTTGGCATTGACATACGAATAGATAAGGTCTGTGCCTCCGGATACAGTATAAGTCCATTCAATAGGATTTTTAAACCTTTTATAGAAAAGAGAAACAGAAATCAGCTCTCCACTGCTGGGATAAAGTTCATAACCAAAATCTAAATTATCAATATAAGCAGGCTTTAAATTATAATTACCTTGTACATTACTGGCAAGATCAAAATCATAATATACAGAAGAAGAAACCTCCCGAAATTCCGGACGATTCACAGTACGTCCATAAGATAAACGGAACTGCTGCTTATCATTCAGACGATAAGCCACATTTACAGACGGGAAAAAGTCATTATACGTGTAAAACACGCTAGTGGGGCTTTCCTCGTTTTTCTGTGTATGGCTAACCAGCTCCATTCTATTATGTTCAAAACGAACTCCTGCGTATACATTCAATTTGCCCAATGGAAGATTGGTCCCTACATAACCGGCACTCAAGAGATTATTGCCTTCGTAATTATTGCGCCAATCCACTTGTTCCAATAAATAAAGTCCATTCTCCCCATAATTCTTCTCTTGTAATAATTCATTAGGGACATTCATTACTTTATAAGCACTCGGCAAACCATTTTTCCAACTATAAATAAAAAAACGGGTATTATATTCACGAGCACGATACTCCGTGTAAGCTCCAGCCTTCAGGCTAGGAGTAAAAATCCCGAAAGAAAAATCGTGCTGATAATTGATGTTAGCCGACAAAATATGTTCATCCAATCGGGAAAACTCCCGATTAATCTCATTCAAGTTCTCTACTTCCAACTGATTGGTCTCTTCATTGAGTACGGTAGTATATCGACGGCGGTCTGGCATATTCCGATTGGCATAAGAATATCCAGTACTCCAATCCAACTTATCGGCATCACCCAATGTATGTTTCCCCGTAAATTGACCATTATAAGTGGTACGACTCTGATAATAATATTCCGCGCTCTCTTCATAATCACTTTGTGCATCTGTCCCCTTACGATAAGTATAGCGGTCTTTCCCTAATTGATTAAAAATATTCTTAAACTCATAGCGGCTGTTACCACTGGCAGGTACATAAGTAAAATTCAGCATAGTTCCTATACGAACATTATGATTATATTGGTCATCTATACTTTTACGTAAATAATTAGAACAGTCGTGGGTCGTATCATAAGCACCAAACAAATTGTTATCCATATCCAGATATGTCTTATAGCTATTACTATAGTTCACTGTTCCTAACATAGCCAAAGTACGTCCGCTACTATCCACCCAGCGACGGCTGAAATTCATATTCATGCTAAGATCTGCCAAGGGCCTACGATCTTTAACGGTCCAGTCATTGTTCAACCCATTATTTAATAAATCATAGCCGTTATTTATCGGATTAAGCACAGCATTGATTCCACCTTTCAAGCTACGAAAGCCATTATCGAAACCTAGAAAATCTGTGCCACTTCCTTTATTATACAGAAACTTTTTAAAATGAGTCTGATCATTTAAACTAGTTCCAACCGAAATAGTAAACAGATTACTGCTAGGAACATCTTTGGTATTCACTAAAATAAAACCACCACTGAAATCAGCTGGATATTCCGGTGCAGGTGATTTCACTACCAACATATTATCCAACTGCGACGA
>OGRU01000890.1_pt1 | contig 25409 bp, 22 predicted proteins | sample 1553541 | NCBI WGS metagenome assembly OGRU01 (sample SAMEA2580068, study PRJEB22360) | human gut metagenome | biome: human gut; feature: human-associated habitat; material: faeces | place: Denmark | collected 2008/2010
GATTAATGGATGGAAACGGATGTTCTATCGGGACACACATTTTGTCCTATAAGCCTAAAACTAGCAGGTCAAAGACATTTTTTAGGTGCAAAACCAAAGTCGCCGACGTCCTCCTATAGCGCACTTTGCCACAGAAAAGTGCGAGACTTCGGTATGCGGTATCAAGCAATCGTTATTCGGGTCTTTGGGAATCCGCGTGATTAAATGCACGGCAATGGGTACATAGCCAGTACAGTAAGTCCCCGAGGCAGATTGGAGCCACGTATGGATATCAAGGTTTCTGGACGCAAGACGACGGTAACCGATGCTCTGCGTGCGCATGTGGATGAGAAGATCGGCGAGGCGCTCAAGGTTTTCGATATCGAGCCCATGACGGTCGACGTTGTACTTCGCTATGAGAAGAACCCCTCGAACCCCAACCCGGCAATCGTCGAGGTTACGGTTCGTGTCCGCGGTTCGGTGATTCGCGTTGCCGAGCACGGTGCAGATATGTACGCCGCCATCGACCTCTCCGCCGATAAGGTCACCCGCCAGCTGCGCAAGTTCAAGACCAAGGTCGTGGACAACCGCCAGGGCGGTGCCAGCGCAGCGGATGTCGCACCGGTCGAGCGCGTCGAGGATCTGGCCGACCTGCTGCTGCCCGAGGAGGAGGACGACCTGCTCGTCCGCGAGAAGGTCATCGATGTCACCCCGATGACTGAGGAGCAGGCGCTGGTGCAGACCGATCTGCTCGGCCACGACTTCTACGTGTTCGAGAACGCGACGACTGGCCTCATCAATGTGGTGTATCACCGTAAGAATGGTGGATATGGCATCATCAAGCCCCGCATCGAAACACTTGACGAGTAAAATACGTTAACTTGCATGAGTTAACGGCTGGCGGCCATCCCATGCGGGTGGCCGCCTTTTTACGTAAGGAGTCGCTTTGATGGACAAAGCTGCATCTACCGGCCATTCTGACCGCTGCCGCATCGTCGTCGATACCTGCTGCGACTTTAGCCCCGAGGTCGCTGCGAACCTCGATGTCGATATCCTGGGTTTCCCCTTCATTATCGATGGCGAGGAGCGCACGGATGACATCTGGTCGAGCATCACACCCAAGGAGTTCTACGACCGCATGCGCGCTGGTGCCCGCGTGTCCACCTCGGCTGTGTCGCTCGGTCGCTATATCGAGTTCTTTACCGAGTGCGCCAAAGAGGGCACACCCACGGTCTACCTGTGCTTTACCTCGGCGCTGTCGTCGAGCTACAACTCCGCGTGCCAGGCGGCAGATGCCGTGCGCGCCGAGTATCCCGATTTTGAGCTGTACGTGGTCGACAACGCTCTGCCCTGCGCGACCGGCGCGCTCTTGGCGCTCGAGGCCGTGCGCCAGCGCTCGGCGGGACTCACCGCCAAGCAGCTGGTCGACTGGGCAAACGAGGCAAAGACCTACGTCCACGGTTACTTTACGCTCGAGAGCTTCGACGCGCTGGCTGCCGGCGGCCGCATTCCGCCCGCGGCGGCGCAACTCACGGCAAAGCTCGATGTCAAGCCCGAGCTCTCCTACGACCTTGCCGGCTCGCTGTCGCTGATCGGCGTCAACCGCGGCCGCAAGAAGGCGCTCAAGTCCATCCTCAAATCGTTCCGCGAGAACTACGTGCCCGACCGCACCATGCCCATCGCCATCATGACGGCCGATGCCGAAAAGGACGGCGACTGGCTCGAAGCCGCCATCCGCAAGGAGGAAGGCTGCGCCGACGTCACCATCATCCGTAGTTCCGTTGGTCCTACCATCGGCTCGCACGTGGGCCCCGGCATGGTGGCTTGCGCGTTTTGGGGCAAGAACCGTGCCGAGAAAGCCTCGCTTTCCGACCGCATCGCCCGCCGTGTGCGCGGTCAGTAGGCAAGTAACGCGGCCGTAATCGATCCCAGCTCACTGCCCAAGCGCTGGCATCGAGTATTCAACCTGGTAACAACACCCAACCCAAAAGGAAAGGTTTCATGGCAAACAAGCTCTCCGTCGCATTTATCGGCACCGGAATTATGGGTGCCCCCATCGCCGGCCACATTCTGGACGCTGGCTATCCCGTCACGGTCAACAACCGCACCAAGTCCAAGGCTGCAGCGCTCGTTGAGCGCGGTGCCGTCTGGGCCGAAACGCCGGCCGAGGCCGCCGCAGGCGCCGATGTCGTCTTTACCATGGTGGGCTATCCCTCCGAGGTCGAGGAGCTCTATCTGGCGGGCAACGGCCTGCTTGCGTGCACCAAGCCGGGCGCGGTGCTGATCGACCTCACTACGAGCTCGCCCGAGCTCGCCCGTGACATTGCCGAGGCCGCCCAGGTTTCCGGCCGCATGGCGTTTGACTGCCCCGTCACCGGCGGCGAGTCGGGTGCTATCGCCGGCACGCTCACGGCTATCGTGGGCGCTACCGAGAACGACATCGCCCCGGTCCGCGACATCCTTGCCACCTTTGCGGCCAACATCTGCTGCTTCGACGGCGCCGGCAAGGGCCAGGCTGCCAAGCTCGCCAATCAGGTGTCGCTGGGCGCCTGCATGGTCGGCATGGCGGACGCCATGGCATTTGCCGAGCTGAGCGGCCTTGACCTGGAGAAGACCCGCCAGATGATCCTGGGCGGCACCGGTAAGTCCGGCGCCATGGAGAGCCTGGCGCCCAAGGCGCTCGACGGCGACTACAAGCCCGGTTTTATGGTCGAGCACTTCATCAAGGACCTGCGCCTGGCGCTCGCTTACGCCGACGATCGCGAGCTCGCGCTGCCCGGTGCCGACGTGGCCTTTACGCTCTACGATATGCTCGACGCCATCGGTGGTGCCAAGCTGGGCACCCAGGCCATCACGGTCCTCTATAAGGAGGAGGCCGACGCCATCGCCGCCGGTCTGGACTGGTCGCAGTATCGTCCCGAGGAGCACGGTGCTCACGAGGAAGGCTGCGGTTGCGGCGAGCACGGCGACGACCACGAGTGCGGTTGTGGCCACCACCATGGCGAGGACCACGAGTGCTGCGGCGGCCACGGCCATGACGACGGCCACGAGTGCTGCTGCGGCCACCATCACGGGGAGTAGCGCCCATGAGCTGGACGTTCGTGGTGCTTGCGCTGGTGCTCTTTCTCTTTGCGATCTACATCGGCTTTTTGTGCGGCCAGTGGGCGTGCGAAAAGCGCGTCATCACCAAGCGCGACTACTGGATTGCCAACTTTGCAGGAGCGGCGGCAGTCGTCCTGCTGACCTGGGTGTTCTCGCTGTTCCCGCTGGTGCAGTTTGCGCCGATCGGCTGGCTCGGCGGTTTTATCGCCGGTCTTAAGATGAGCTTTGGCGAGTCCGTCGGCCCATGGCGCAAGCACGATGAGGTCTTTAACGTCAACAAGGCACACCGCGCCGCCGCCGATGCGGGCGACGCCGAGGAGCGCCGCCGTGCGCGTCACAATGGTGCAGCCGACCGACAGCTCATCTCGGTCACCGATGACAGCAAGGGTGCTGGCAAGCACGCTAAGAAATAGTAAGAAGAGGTAACTATGGCAGAAAACAAGGAAGAACAGCTCACCGACGAGGAGCTGGCACAGCTTCAGCTGGCAGAGGAGAACGAGAACGCCGTCGACCGTCTGGTCAAGGAGCTCGGCTGCCCCACACGCCGCATCCGCCAGTTTGCCGCCCGCGTGCTGCACCTGCTTGCCGAGCGCGATCCACAGCGCGTCGTGCCCTGCGTGCCCGCGCTGATCGAGGCACTCGACCGCCCCGAGGCTCAGACCCGCTGGGAGGCCCTCGATGCCCTGACGGCGCTTGCCACCACCTGTCCCGAGCAGCTGGGCGATGCCTTTGAGGGCGCCGAGACCGCACTGTTCGATGAGATTTCCTCCACGCTGCGCTATGCCGCCTTCCGCCTGCTGTGCGTATGGGGCGCCACGAGTGTCGAGCGTTCGCGCGAGGCTTGGCCCATCCTGGACGAGGCCATCCAGTGCTACCACGGCGACCTTGAGTATCGTGATATGCTCGGTTGCCTGTACGAGTTTGGCCAGGGCGAGATCGATGCCGAGGTTGCCGAGAAGCTCGCGCTGCGCCTTAAGTTCGACGCCGAGAACGGCAAGGGCAGCTATCTCAAGGCCCGTTCGAGCGAGATTTGCGAAATGCTTGTTAAACGTTTTGGCCTGGATCTCTCCAAAAAGAAGAAGCGTGCTAGCGTTAAAAAATCTGAGGCCGCCGAAGACGAGGAGTAACAGATTATGGCGCACGATGTAGTCCTGATTCCCGGGGACGGTATCGGTCCCGAGATTACGCAGGCCATGCGCCGCGTGGTCGAGGCCACCGGTGTCCAGATCAACTGGAACGTCCAGGAGGCCGGTGCCGGCGTCATGGACGAGTTTGGCACGCCGCTGCCCCAACATGTGCTCGATGCGGTCGCCGAGACCAAGGTTGCCATCAAGGGCCCCATCACCACACCGGTCGGCACGGGCTTCCGCAGCGTCAACGTGGCCCTGCGCAAGCATTTCGACCTGTACGCCTGCGTGCGTCCTTGCCTGTCGCAGCCGGGCGACGGCTCGCGCTTCCGCGACGTCGACCTGGTTATCGTGCGCGAGAACACCGAGGACCTCTACGCCGGCATCGAGTTCGATGAGGGTGCTGCCGAGGTCGAGGAACTCTCGCAGCTCGTCGAGCGTTCGGGCCAAAAGACCTTCGCCGCCGATTCTGCGATCTCGATTAAGCCGATCTCTATCGCCAAGAGCCGCCGCATTGTGGAGTATGCCTTTGAGTATGCCCGCCGTTGCGGCCGCAAAAAGGTGACGGCCGTGCACAAGGCCAACATCATGAAGGCGACCGACGGCCTGTTCCTGCGCGTGGCGCGAGAGGTGGCCGCCAACTATCCCGATATCGAGTTCAACGACAAGATCGTCGACGCCACCTGCATGGGTCTGGTCCAGAACCCCAACGACTTCGATGTCCTGGTGCTGCCCAACCTGTACGGCGATATCGTCAGCGACCTGTGTGCTGGCCTGGTGGGTGGCCTAGGGATGGCCCCGGGTTCCAACATCGGTGCCGACTGCGCCATCTTTGAGGCAACGCACGGCTCCGCGCCCGATATCGCGGGCCAGGATATCGCCAACCCCACGGCCGAGATCCTGTCTGCGGCTATGATGCTCGATCATCTGGGCGAGAATGATGCGGCCAATCGTATCCGCGCCGCCGTGTCTGCCACGCTCGACGAGGGTAAGCTAGTTACCGGCGACGTACGTCGTGCCCAGACCGGTTCTGTCGAGGGCGCGGTGGGTACGCAGGCCTTTGCCGATGCCGTTATCGCGCACCTGGCCTAAGGTAGGCACGCTGCAAACGCCTAAATAGTACTTAAGTGTTTGCGTATAACCTAAGAATCAATACGCCCGGCGCTCTGTCGGGCGTATTCTATTGAGGACTATGTTTCCTAACAAGGAGTAACTGATATGGGTCTGATTCAAAAGAAGGACGAGAAGGACGAGATCGACGGCATCCAGATCATCGAGCGCGGCGAAGGCCCCGACGGTGATGAGGACGAGAAGATCGACCTGGTCGCCGGCACGTCTGCCGAACATATTGCCGCCGGCACGACCGCCGAGGAGGAGGACGCTCGCCTGGAGGCAAAGATCGCCGCGGACGCCGCCGACGAGAATCTGATGCCCGAGGAGCAGGACGAGGACGACGACTCCGACGTGGACAACCACGCTTGCAAGCACAAGAAGACGATGATTGCCGCCTTTGTGGTCGCCGTCGTGATTGCCGCCGTGGTCGGCTTCTTTATCGGTAACGGTGGTTTTGGCGGCAAGGGCGTCGGCTCGGCGACCCTCACCGAGGACCAGCTCGATTCGACCGTGGCAAGCTATAGCTACAACGGCAAGAAAAGTGACATCACCGCGCGCGAGGCCATCGAGAGCCAGTACAGCCTCGATACCGTCAAGGATAGCGATGGCAACTACACCGCTCCTTCTGCCGACGTCATCCTGTCCTACGTGCGCAACAAGATCCTGCTCGATGCTGCCGAGGACGAGGGCATTACCGTCTCTTCCAAGGAGATGAAGCAGTACGCCGAGGATTCCATCGGCACTTCTGACTACAAGACCATGGCCACGCAGTATGGCGTGTCCAAGGACCAGGCCAAGCAGATCGTCCGCCAGTCCGCGACGCTGCAGAAGCTCTACAAGAAGAAGGTGGGCGATAGCTCCGCAAGCATGCCGACCGCTCCGACCGAGCCTTCTGACGGCAATGAGGACACCGCGAGCAAGGATTACGCCGACTACATCATCAACCTTGCCGGCGATGAGTGGGATAGCTCAAAGGGCACTTGGAAGGATGCCGACAGCACCTATGCCAAGGCCTTTGCCGACGATGCCTTTACGGCCGATAGCGCCACCTATAAGCAGGCCATGACTGCCTACTACACTGCTTACCAGCAGTACTCTTCGCAGGCTTCGAGCGCCAGCTCCAAGTGGACCGAGTATGCTAACGGCCTCTACGCCAAGGCCAACATCAGCATCTACGGCCTGTTTGCGTAAGGTTTGCCTGAGCTTTCGAACGCGAAGCCGAAATATCTGATGAAGCCCCCTAGAACGAACTCCGTTCTAGGGGGCTTTGCGTTGGAGGGAAGGCAGGGAAAAAGAGGGGAAAGGAGAGGGGTAGTATGCAATTTCTTAGATACTTTATTCATGTAAAGTGAAAACGATTTCGCCCAAACTGGTAGTAACAATGTGGTACCACTGTTCATCTGGTAGTAACCAATTCTGAATCGAAATCGAATGGAAATTACTAAATAATAGTTTGGTAATAAAAGATGCGCAACTTGTCTACCTGCATAAATTACCGTTTACGGGCCAAAAATAACCGTTTGGCAACGATATAGTAATTTGAACGAAATGTGATGGACGTTTGAATAGAGTGTGTGCTACCGTACATACCTGCAACCCGCGAAAAGGACTGGGTTGACTAAGTTTGCGCTTAATGCCGGCAAGCGGAGAAGCCGGTATGCAGAGGGCGCGGACATGGAACTCGTTGGTGAACAACGAAAGAAAGGTTGGAGGAGATACCAATATGATGAAGTACCTCCAGAAGCTCGGCAAAGCGCTGATGCTTCCCGTCGCGGCGCTTCCCGTCGCAGGCATTCTTATGGGTGTGGGCTACCTGCTCGCTCCCGCAGTCATGGGTGCTGCCGGTGACACTACCGGTTTTGCCTATACCGCCGGTTTCCTGCTCATCAAGGCAGGCGGCGCTCTTATCGATAACATGGCCTGGCTGTTCGCAGTCGGCGCCGCTGTCGGCCTTGCCGACGATCACGATGGCACCGCTGGCCTCGCTGGCCTCGTCGCCTTCCTGATGATTCAGCAGCTCCTGAGCCCCGCTGTCGTTCAGACTGTCCAGGGCATTGCTGATCCCGATAAATGGCTCGCCACCACCGAGGGTATCGCGTTCTCCAAGATCGCTGGCAACTCCTTCATCGGCATCCTGTCCGCCGTCATCGGTGGCACTTGCTACAACAAGTTCAAGGACACCCGTCTTCCCGATTGGCTGGCCTTCTTCTCCGGCAAGCGTTGCGTCGCCATCATGACCGCCGTCATCTCCATCGTCGTCTCCGTCGTTCTGCTCTTCGTGTGGCCCCTCATCTTCGGTGCCCTCGTTGCTCTTGGTGAGGGTATCGCTGCCATGGGTGGCATCGGCGCTGGCATCTACGCCTTCCTCAATCGCCTGCTCATCCCGACTGGTCTGCACCACGCACTCAACAACGTGTTCTGGTTCGACACCATCGGCCTGGGCGACCTGACCCACTTCTGGGCTGGCGAGACCTCCGCTGACGTCAAGTGGAGCCTCGGTATGTACATGTCCGGCTTCTTCCCCTGCATGATGTTCGGTATCCCGGGTGCTGCCCTGGCTATGGTTCAGACCGCTAAGAACAAGAAGGCTGCTATCGGCCTGGTTGTCTCCGCTGCCATCTGCGCCTTCGTCTGCGGCGTCACCGAGCCCTTCGAGTTCGGTTTCATGTTCCTGTGCTTCCCGCTCTACGTCGTGTACGCTGCCCTGTACGGCGTCTTCACCGTCATCACCTACTTTGTTGGTTTCCGTGCCGGCTTCTGCTTCTCCGCTGGTGCTACCGACCTCCTGTTCTCCGCTAGCCTCCCGGCTGCTGCCAACACCTGGATGATCATCCCGCTGGGCATCGCTGCCTTCCTGGTCTTCTACCTCGTGTTCCGCTTCGCCATCACCAAGTTCGACCTCATGACCCCTGGTCGCGAGGATGAGGATGTCGAGGAGACCTCTGCTCCCGCCGCTGCTGGCGACGAAAAGTTCGCCGCTCTGGCCGCTGCTGTTCTCGCTGCCGTCGGTGGCAAGGAGAACGTCAAGACCGTTGACTGCTGCGCTACTCGCCTGCGCTTCGAGCTCGGCGATTCCGAGCTGGTCGACGAGGCCGCCTGCAAGAAGGCCGGCGCTCTGGGTGTCATGAAGATGGACAAGGGTGCTACCCAGGTCATCATCGGCACGCAGGTCCAGGCTGTTGCCGAGGAGCTCAAGAAGCTTCTCTAAGCCTCAAAGACGCATGTGTCTTGTAAAGGGTCGTCCCGCTCCGCGGGGGCGGCCCTTTTTGCTACCACGATACGTGATGTGACGGTGGAATTGGTATTACGGTGTACAGGCTTTAAGCCCGCAAACAATATTGAAATGTACGGGTTGACCTGCTGTTATTCCATTTAAACTGCTATAGTACGTGGTGTCTGGTTACAACCAATTTCGAGTCATTTTCCGGCAGGTATCATTATGGCAATGGGAGCGCGCAAACAACCTCTGTACGATCAACTCGTCGATTTGCTGACCGATAAAATCGATCACGAACTTCGACCCGGCGACTATTTGCCGTCCGAGCGTGACTTGTCGGAGCGCTACGGGCTCTCGCGTACGACGGTTCGCCTTGCCCTGCAGGAGCTTGAACGTCTGGGCTTGGTGGTTCGTCAGCGCGGCCGTGGAACCATGGTGTGCGACCGCTCTCTGCAAACGGCAAACCTCACGCAAACCTATAGCTTTACCGAGCAGATGAAGGCGATCGGCCGTGTGCCCAAGACGACGATCCTTGAGTTTACCGAGGTCGAGGCTGACAAGAATATTGCCGTCGAGATGAACGCGCGTCTGGGCGAGCGTCTGTACAAGATCAAGCGCCTGCGTATTGCCGATGGTGTGCCGCTGATGATTGAGTGCACGTATCTGCCAAGCCGCAAGTTCTTTGCGCTTAAGCGCCCCATGATCGAGAACAAATCGCTGTACGACATGATCGAGCAGGACTATCACGAGAAAGTTCGCGTGGCAGAGGAAGAATTCTACGCGAGTATCGCCCGCCATTCCGACGCTCGTTTGCTCGAGATTGCCGAAGGCGCACCGGTCCTGGACTTGATTCGTACCACATACGACATGAACAACGAGGTTATCGAGTATACGCGATCGGTTGCGCGTGCCGACCAGTTTAAGTACAAGGTCTACCACAACCGAGCCGTCTAGAGTTATTGGGTATAAACGGCTTGGCACATTTTGCGGCGGGTGCAAAATGTGCCAAGCGGTAGAAGGCAACGAACAATCGCTCGAATTAACAATGCAGTGGTTTTTGATCCGCCCTAAAACGCACTGCGGGTACGGGAGCATAGATGAGCACGTATGCTATCAAGGCCGACAAGTTCTTTTTGCCGGCGGGGCCGCAGCTGGGCGGCTTCCTTGTGGTCGAAGACGGTGTCTTTGGCGCTTGGCAGGCCGATGAGCCCGCTTGCGAGATCAAAGATTATTCGGGTACATGGATTGCGCCAGGCATGGTGGACACCCACATTCATGGCTTCTATAACCATGCCACGACCGATAACGATGCTGAGGGTATCAACATCAGCTCGACCGAGCTCGCACGTCGTGGTACCACCAGCTGGCTGCCTACGACCTTTACCGACGGCGCGGAGCAGATCAAGGACGCCTGCGCCGCTATTGCACAGGCGGACGAAGAGCGTGGACCTGAGTTCTGCGGTGCTCGTATTCAGGGCATCTACCTGGAGGGTCCGTTCTTTACCATGAAGCATGTGGGTGCCCAGAACCCTGCTTATCTGATCGACCCGTCCGAGAAAGTTTTTGACGAGTGGCAGGAGGCCGCCGGCGGTCGAATCGTCAAGAGCGCCATGGCGGCTGAGCGCGATGGCGCTGCCGCTTACGCCGCGGCTCTGAGCGCAAAGGGCGTCGTGACCTGCATTGGCCACTCTGATGCCACCTATGATGAGTGTGCTGCCGCCATCAATGCTGGCGCCAGCTGCTTTACGCATACCTACAACGGCCAGCGCGGTCTGCACCATCGCGAGCCCGGTGTTGTGGGCGCTGCTATGACCACGCCCAACACCTATGCCGAGATCATTTGCGACGGCAAACACGTGAACCCTGCTGCTATTAAGGCGCTGCTGCAGGCCAAGGGTTGGCAGCACACAGTGCTGATCACCGACTGCCTGGGTTGCGGCGGCATGCCCGAGGGCAAGTACACCAGCGGTGGCATGGATGTCATTATGAAGGACAACCTTTGCTGGCTCGCTGATGGCTCTGCTATCGCCGGCTCGGTGCTCACGCTCGCACAGGGCGTCAAGAACATCGTCGACTGGGGCATCGCCAGCGCCGATATCGCCATTCGCATGGCAACTGAGGTGCCGGCACGCTCCGCGCACATCGAGGATAAGTGCGGCAGCATCATGCCGGGTCGCGACGCCGACTTTGTCGTGTTCGACCATGAGCTCACCCTCGTCGAGACGTATGTTGGCGGCCAGAGCGTCGGCAACGCCTTTACCGAGTAACGATAGAAAAAGACGGCGGGACAGAATCTGCTCGGACCCGCCGTATGGGTTAAACGCTCAAAAGCACCTTAACAGTTACAGCTTGTTAGCGATCTTCTTTGCCGTGCGCTTGACGCCGGCCACAAGACCCCCCGCGGGATGCTCCTTTTCGTATGCTAGACGCTTCTCGCGCTTGGCGTACTCTTCGACGATGATGTCGCCATACTCGTCTTCGATCTTGTCGAAGAAGTCGACGGCGCCCTTAATTTCCTCAGCGGTCGGGTGTCCCTTCTGGACGCCGCCGGTAATCTTGAACGGACCCCACGTGTCAAATCCGGGGCAGCCGTAGACACCCATAAAGATGGCCTGCCTCATGCGGCAGATGCCATCGATATCCTTGCCGTACCACTTGTTTTTGCCACCGTAGGTCATAAGGCCAAACACCTTGTCCTGCGGCTGCAGCACGTTCGTGAGCACGCGCGCCATATCTTTGTCGATCTCGGAGTAATAGATGCCCGTGGCGACACCGATCAGATGGTATTCGTGCAGGTCGGGGTACTCGTTTTTACCGAGTGACTTCACGTCGAGGGTATCGATTTCGGGGTGTGCCTCAACGATGGCGTCCACGAGCTTTTTCGTATTGCCGTGGTGACGTGAGGCATAAAGGATGATGGTTCGCATAAGAAGGCCTTTCAGCTGTAATTGCATCAATGTCTGTATGGTACCCCGTTGCATGCCTGGGAAACCGGACGCATCGATGAACGTGCGGGTTTGTCCTTTGGTCAGGGCCGAGACGGGTTCTTGCGAGCAAAAAGCAGTTGTTCGAAAGGATGGACAATGGAATACGCTCTCTCCAACGATTCGATTTCTATCAAGGTCTCCACGGCCGGCGGCTCGTTTACCTCGATTGAGGCTGGAGGTCGCGAGTACTTGTGGCAGGGCGATCCCGCCGTGTGGTCCGGCCAGGCACCGATTTGCTTCCCGATTTGCGGAGGTTTGCGCGATAACAGCGCCATGACGTTTGCCGGACATCATGTGAAGCTCGCCCGCCACGGCTTTGCGCGCAAGCAGGAGTGGAAGCTGTTGAGCCAAAGCACAAACGAGCTGGCTATGTGCCTGGCATCCGAGGATAACGCCGCGCTGCTGAGCGATTATCCGTATCCGTTTAAACTTGTCGCCCGCTATACGCTCGAGGACGCCGCCGTGCGTGTCTCCTATGAGGTTACCAACGAGGGCACCGAGGACATGCCTTTCTTTATCGGTGGACACCCTGGCTTTAGGTGTCCGCTCGACGAGGGTGAGTCCTATACGGACTACGAGTTGCGTTTTGAGAAAGACGAGGCTGCGGAGCTCTGCACCGCCGTTCCCTCGACCGGATTGATTGATGTGGACAGGCGCTCCAAGAACCCCATGGTGGGAAAGACGCTGCCTTTGTCGCATGAGCTCTTCGATTTTGCGGAGACCATCTTTGACGTGCTCGAGAGCCGTCAGGTCACGCTTTCCAAAAAGGGCGAGGACAAGGGCGTTCGCCTGAGCTTTGAGGGCTTCCCGTACCTCATTGTGTGGAGCAAGCCCGAGGGTGATTTTGTGGCAGTTGAACCCTGGGGCGGCCTCTCGACCTGTTCCGATGAGGATGACGTGCTTGAGCACAAGCGCGGCTGCCTTATCGCCAAGCCCAAAGAAACCATCGTGCGCTCGTTCACAATCGAGATTCTGTAGTCGCATGTAGCCAATTCGTTTTGCAAGGCATAAGGAGCCTGCGAGATAAGGAGCTAGAAATGATCCTCACCGTTACGATGAACCCGTCCGTCGATACGCGCTATCAGCTCGATGAGCTCATTATCGACGACGTCAACCGCGTGACGCCCGAAAAGACCGCCGGCGGTAAGGGCCTCAACGTGGCCCGCGTCCTGGGCCAGCTGGGCGACGATGTCGTGGCAACCGGCTTGCTTGGTGGTCATATGGGCGCCTATATGGCCGAGCTCATGGATGCCAATGGCATTAAGAATGATTTTGTGCCCATCAAGGGCGAGACCCGCATTTGCCTCAATATCCTTCATGCTGGCAACCAGACCGAGTTGCTCGAGAGCGGCCCGACGATTGCCCCCGAGGAACTCGATGCCTTTACCGCCAAGTTCGCCGAGCTTGCGAGCAAGGCCGATGTCGTTACCATTTCGGGTTCGCTGCCCCGCGGCGTCGAGGCGGACTACTACGCCAAGATCACGGGCATTGCAGAGAACGCCGGCGCCAAGGTGCTGCTCGATACCTCGGGCGCCTCGCTCGAGGCTGCGCTCAAGTCCGAGGTCAAGCCTGAGCTGGTTAAGCCTAACCTGACCGAAATTAACGGCCTTCTGGGCACGAGCTTTACCACCGACGATGTGGACGAGCTCCGTTCCGCGCTCGCCTCTGACGCCCGCTTCTCCGATATCCCCTGGGTCGTCGTGTCCATGGGCGCTGCCGGCTCCGTGGGCTTCCACAATGGCCGTGCGTTCCGCGCCAAGACCCCCGATATCCCCGCCGTTAACGCTACGGGCTCTGGCGATTCGACCATTGCCGGCTTCGCACATGCGATTGCTGCCGGCGCCGACGACGAGACGGTGCTGCGTACCGCCAACACCTGCGGCAAGCTCAATGCCATGGATCCCATGACTGGCCACTTGGTTATGGATCGTTGGGACGAGGTTTACAACGGCGTTGTCGTGACCGAGCTGTAGGAGCTTGTGCTGCGGCCCCGGCATCGGTTGCTAGCTCATGTCGACGACAAGTGCAGTAGCATTATGCCGGGGCGCGACGCCGACACTGTCGTGTTCAATCCCGACCTTACCCTGGTCGAGACGCATGTGGGTGGCAACAGCGTCGGTAATGCGTTTGCCGAGTAGCCGCCAAAGAAACGATCCGAGAGGGGATTTAGATGATTTACGGTGCATTGGGCGATATCGAGGAATACCGCGGAATGCTCAAGGGCCTCGACGTGCTGATCGACTGGCTCGAGGAGAACGACCCAGCGCAGCTCGAGGTCGGTAGCCATCCGATTCTGGGCGACAAGGTCTTTGCGAACGTCATGGCTCCCACGACGCGTCCCGAAGCCGAGGCTCACTATGAGACGCATCAGCGCTATCACGACCTGCAGATCGACGTCGAGGGTCGCGAGGCCTTTAAGGTTGCCACGGGCAGCCTGACGCTGGTTCAGGAGTTTGACGAGAAGGACGACTACGATCTGGTCGATTCCGACGCCTCGATCGCCGGCGATCTTGCTGACGACAAGTTTGCGCTGTTTGTTGCCGGCGAGCCTCACATGCCCACGCTCGAGTTCCCGGGCGATGGCGCGCAGCCGGTCAAGAAGATTTGCTTTAAGCTGCTTGCAGATGCTTACTGGGAGGAGTAGCGTGCTGCTCGGCTGAGCTGTTCGTGTTGCGAGCGTTATCCCTTGGGGGAGCTCGTTTGGGCCCCGCTGAACGCGGTTCCTTTGGGGATTGCGGTTGGCGGGGCTTTTGTTGAGTAGGGGAGTTTCCGGCGGCGTTGTGCTTGGATTGGCGGATGCGCGCCCGAAATCGGCAACAAAAAAGCCGCCCGAAGGCGGCTATCTTGTGCAATGGAGCCAGCGACCGGGCTCGAACCGGTGACCCCCGCTTTACGAGAGCGGTGCTCTACCAACTGAGCTACGCTGGCGGCCATGTGGTGACGCAACTGAGGCGTCAACGGCTGTCTATGATACGGGACATCGCACATCCGCGCAAGGGTTCTGACGGCTTTTCTCACTTTAAATGCACTAATATTAGAGGCGTGATGTCTGCGGCGTCCATCTGGCGCTTGACCAGCTGTTGAGTTGGTGGTCGACGTCCCGCTCGTATGGGTCTCAAACGGAATGGGGCAGCCATGGCTCAACCCAAGATCCTTCTCACGCGTATCGATGACCGTTTCATTTACGGGCAAGACGTTGAGCTGTGGAACGAGGCCGTGGGCTCCAACCTTGTCCTAATCGTCAACGATGAGATCGCGGCGGATTCGCGCCAATGGGCACCAATGAGGGTGGCGGCGCCAGAAGGCGTCTGGACAAGGTTTTTCTCGGTGCAAAGGACTATTGACATCATTCATGTCGCAACACCGCGTCAATGGATTCTGATCATGGTGGCCTCACCCGCCGATGCGCTCGCGCTGGTTAAGGGTGGCGTGCCGATCACTAAGATCAGCGTTGGCCATATGCAGGCGGGGGAGGGCAAGCGCTCTGTAACGCCTGCCGTTGCCGTAGGCGAGGCAGATGCCGCCGCCTTTAAAGAGCTGCAAGAACTCGGCATAGAGCTAGAAATCCGCTACCTCCCCAGCTCCAACCCCGACCCCATCCAACTAGTCATGTAAGAACGTCCCCAATGACTAGGTAGCAAAACGCCCGTCGGCGGTGGTGCCGGCGGGCGCTGCTGTGCGATATGTTGCGTTATGGGCTTAGTGCCTCATAAAGTGGTATTCGATCACATTGCTGTAGGGGTGACCCGGGCCCACAATGCCCTGCGGGAACAGCGGCTGGTGCGGCGTGTCGGGGTACATCTCTGCCTCGAGGGCAAAGCCGGCGCCCCAGCCATAGTTGGCATCGTCCTTGGCGTGCTCGTCGCCCAGCCAGTTGCCGGTGTAGAGCTGCACACCCGGGGCGGTGGTGTAGTAGTCCAGCTCGCGGCCGGTCCACATCTCCTCGACATGCAGGGCGCGGCGCAGGTTGCGACCGTACTGATAGCCATCGATGCACAAGCAGTGGTCGTAGCCGCGTGCCTGCTTAATCTGCGGATCGTCGGCTTCCATGCCGGGCGCGACGGGGCGCAGCTCACGGAAATCAAACGGCGTGCCCTCGACCGGAGCGATCTCGCCGGTGGGGATATTCTGGTCGTTGATGGGGAGGTAGTGGGCAGCGTTGGCAACAAAGAAGTGCTCGCAGTCCATGCCGGCGTTATGACCGGCAAGGTTAAAGTACGTGTGGTTGGTCATGGACACGTACGTGGCGCGGTCGCTCTCGCAGCCATATTCGATACGGAAGCAGCCGGTGCGCGTCACGGTAAACACGGCCGTAAAGGTCCGGTTGCCGGGCAGGCCCAGCTCGCCATCCTCAAGCGAGGTGGTCATGCGCACGGCGTTGTGAGTCTCGTCGAGTTCAGCGTCCCACACACGCTTGTGGAGACCATGCTTAAGATCGCTGTGCAGGTTGTTGACGCCTTCGTTGGCCGGCATATGCCAGTCCGTGCCGGCGATGGTGATCGTGGCACCTGCAGTGCGGCTGGCCACAGGTCCGATGGTCGCGCCAAAGCAGGCGGGGTTGCCAAAGTAATCCTCGAGCTTATCGAAGCCCAGCACCACATCGCGCACGTTGCCGGGAATGTCGGGCACATCGATACCCAGCACGGTGGCGCCATAGTCCATAATGCGAACGCAGATCTCGGGCCCGTTGAGGGTGTAACGATGAACGGGGGTACCGCACGGCGCGGTGCCGAAAAGCTCGGAAGTGATCATTTGGTTCCTAACATCGAGATATTTCGGACAAACTGTAGCGCGAACAGGCGAGATTATCACTACACCCCACTAAAGCAGGGGGTATTTTTCTCAAAAAAGTGATGATTGGAGCTGTGCGGGTGTTTATTTTTGACGCGCACGAGTCTGATACAATTTGTTCGTTACTGTTTGAATGATATGCGCGCAAAGAACGGCGAGGATTCATCGTGATTAAGGCAGAGCGACAGGATAAGGTTCGTCAGCTGCTCGAAGAGCAGGGCACGGTCTCGGTCAAGGAGATTTCGGATGCGTTAGGTGTCTCGGATATGACGATCCGCCGTGACCTTGAGGAGCTTGCGAGCCTGGGCGAGATCGAGCGCGTGCACGGCGGAGCCCGCAGTGCGCAGGGCCGTCCACACGCTATGCTGCGCCATGAGTATTCGCACAGCGAAAAGCGCACGAAGCATGCCGAGGAAAAGTTGCAGATTGCGCGCCGTTCTGTGGAGCTTATCGAGGAAGGCTCGACCATCTTTTTGGGGACAGGCACCACGGTTGAGCAGATGGCCTCGATGTTGCCGGCGTTTCGTCTGCGCATTGTGACCAATTCGCTTTCGGTGTTTAACCTGCTCGAGGCGCGCGAGGACTGCGACCTGTGCCTCGTGGGCGGTATGTACCGTCGCCGCACTGCCGCTTTTGTGGGGCCAACGGCCGAGGATACCCTGCGTGCGCTGGGCATCGACGCGGCGTTTATCGGTGCCAACGGCATCTTGGACGGTGACGTATCTACGTCCAACATGGACGAGGGCCGTATCCAGCAGCTCGCCTTTAGCAAGGCCGACTCGCGCTATCTGATCGCCGACTCCAGCAAGATCGGCAAGCGCGACTTCTACACCTTCTGCCGCCTGGACAATTTGGACGCCGTGGTGTGCGAGCCGGGTATTGCCGCCGAGGATCGCGCCGCCATCGAGGAACACACGCAGGTTATTTGCTAGTTATCGCTACGGGATTGCCAACGGGTGATGCGGGAGGACTTTTACCTCCTGTCATTGTGGAAACCAGCGCGTCAGCGCTACGCGATATGACGCGCAAATAAGGACTCCACTATCAAATCGTCTCAACCTGTTACAGGTAGGGGTGAAACCACCAACCAGATGTTACAGATTGAGACAATTCGGCGTGGTCTACCTTGTTTGTCTCGATCTGTAACGGTTAGGACTTAAAAACTCGGCTACGTGTTACAGATCGAGACAAAAGAAAAAGAACATTAGGACTTGAAAATAAAGTTTTGATAAGGGACCCGCCCAGTTAAGACGGTGCGGCAGACAATTGAGATTAGTTTGCCTCCGGAGTCGTAAGCATAATGAGTCAGTTCGATGACCGGAAGTTTTGCAACACCATAATTACTGGCTTCGGAATCGCTAAGCTGACGTGCTCTATAGCTTTCCCTAACAGATTGGATAGACTTGGACAAGTCGTCCATGATTCTGCTAAATGCCTGAAAATCTAACTGGTTATTCGGAACGCGCGACTTTGAAATGAAGAACGTATCAGCGCCTATGAAGCTGCCTTCAAGTTCGTAGGTCAATTCAAGACGCTGAATTTCATCGCGACTTTGACATCCAAATTGTTGGAGCATCATTACGGAAATTGGACGACCTGATGTGAGGCCGCCGAAATGTTTGGTGATGGCATCCGGATCAACGCCATCGCAATGGCTTGCAAAGTCAAAGTCTAAAAGTGAATTGAGCTCGCTAACGCGTTTCGGTGCAACAAACGATCCCTTACCTTGGATTCGATAGATACTTCCACGACGCTCCAGCTCACTCATGGCAAGTCGGACGGTTGTTCTGCTTACGGCGTATTCGTCGCAGAGTTCCATTTCTGTCGGAAGTTTATCGTCTGCTTGATATTCATCGACGATCTGCTTGAGCAGCGCGTCGGTGAGCTGTAAATAGAGTGGCCGTTTTTCGTGTGTATCGAGCATTAGAGCCTCAGTTTGCATGTTGGTTATACCTGATGGTTGCCTCAGTCGGGATGTAACGTGGGCAAGGTAACCTTAACGTATCACAGAGCGGCTCAGCATGACGATCTGATGCCTGTATCCACGAAGGGCTTGTCCGAGCGTGAAGATATTCTGGGGCAGGCAAATACCGTTCATGGAGTCCCCGATATGTTGGAGGTCAGCGCCGGCTGCTTTTGCTGCAAGGCCTATTTTCTTAATGGTCTCGCTGTCGCAGGAGTCTTGACTCGTCCCGTTCGCCGCCATGACGAGAACCTTCTCTTCAATTGACTTGCCTACGTTGTGGGATCGTACAAAGTCTACGATGGCGCGCAGGTCTGCTTCTTGGAAGCAAGGGACGGTGTAGGGGGCGGGCACGAGAAGGATATCGACGCCGAGGTCAACAAACTTGCGCGCAATTTCGAGCGTCATGACAGGTTCCGCAACGCCCGCTCCATGCATTTTTCCGGCTATGACCAGGCCATTGAAATGCTCTTTGGAGAGTTTAATCGAATGGGCGATTGCATCGTTGGAGACGCCGGTTCCAGGGTTGCCCGTCAGGCAGATAAAATCAAATCCGAGTTCGTTAGCCTTTTCTAAGGTCTTGGGAGAGACGCGACGACCCATGGGGATTTCCGTTCGGGATTCAGACATCTCTGCCTCGTTATCAACTGGCTCCAGATTGACGCCAATGGGCCTTCCGCATGCTCGCTTCACCCAAGTGACCGGGTTTTCATTGAGATCATCTGGAATACCGGCAATAACTGGATCGAACACATCGAGCGCGTTAAACAGAAGCAGGTCGGCACCTGCGGCACGTTCGATTTCTGCATTAGTAACGCCGCCGAGAAATTGGGAAGAGGGTACGTTTTCCGCCATGATGGTACGTCCCTCGGAAGCCAGAATTGCCTGTTTTAGATCCATGGGTGACGTGGCGGCAAAATCGGATGCGGACATGTTCAGTAATCGTTTGGGCATTGTTACTTCCTTTGACTAGAACGACAGGCTTGTGACATTGTCTCTAATATTGTTACAACAATATATTCAATATGTTATATCCAATCGGTGAACGGTTGCAAACTTATTGTACTGCTCGGAAAAAATAGCCTTTAGCTGGGAAAACCTTATATTAATCAACTACCGTTCACCGAATAAGTATTTGAATTCTTGACATATCGACAAAGCGGAAAAAGAATTGGTTATGACAAATCGCGCAAATGATATTACATTTCGCACAAGAACGTATTCACTTACATAAGTGGATACAAACGGGGACGACGACGGTTGAGTCCGGATAAATCGTTGTGTGCCCGGGAATCATGAAAGGATGTGTTATGGACGCTATCGTCAAATTCCTTGAAAAACACCAGCCCCTCTTCGACAAAATCTCGAGGAACATTTATCTGGTGGCGATTAAGGATGGCTTTCTCTCGAATATGCCAATTGTGCTGTTCTCGAGCCTGTTCCTTCTTCTTTCGACGCTCCCTGCCTATGTAGGCATCACGCTTCCGTCTGAGGTGCTGGATTTCTTCAATAAAATCTATGCATATACCATGGGACTTCTTGGCATTATGGTGGCCGGCACCACGGCGAGCTCACTTGCCATGTCGATGAACCGTCGCATGCCTTCGGGTAAATCTCTCAACCCCACCTCGTGCATGGTTTGTGCCATGTGCGGCATGCTCTTGCTATCGGTGACGAACGATGTTGTCTCGATTGGCGGAGCAGATACATCTGTTTTTGAAACCGGCTATATGGGAACCAAGGGTTTTCTCGCTGCGTTCGTAGCCGCATTCTTGACCGTTAATATCTATAAGGTGTGCATTAGCCATAATGTGACGATCAAGCTTCCCAAAGAGGTCCCTGGCTCTATTGTGCAGAGTTTTCGCGATATCTTTGCATTTGGGTTTTCGATCCTTGCGTGCGCTTTTATCGATCTTGCGAGCCGCAAGCTGCTTGCTGTGCCGTTCGCCAATTTGGTATCCGCTCTCATCTCGCCGCTGTTCTCCGCGGTCGACACCTATCCTGGCATGGCGCTTATCGAAGGCGCGGTCGCGCTTTTCCAATTTATGGGTATCCACGGTGCTTCGGTTGTCATGAGTCCGATCAATGCTGCGCTCTACGGCAATACCGTTACCAATCTTGAGGTTTTCCAAGCAGGTGGACACCCGTCAATTGCTCTCACGCAGGACTTTACAAGCTTCATCGGCGGTCTGGGCGGTTCTGGCTGCACGTTCATCGTTCCTATTATCCTGATCATGTTTATGCGCTCCAAGCAGCTTAAAGCCATGGGCAAGGCATCGATTATCCCGGTGATTTTTGGAGTTAACGAGCCCGTTATCTTCGGTATGCCGATTGTTCTCAATCCCTATATGTTCGTGCCCTTCCTAGTGGCTCCTATGGTCAACGCCATTATCGGTAAATTTTTCATTGACGTCATTGGAATGAACGCCCCCATGTATACCATGCCGTGGGCGCTTCCCGGCCCAATTGGTGCGTTCCTCACCACGGGTCTCGATCTGCGTTCTCTCGTATTGATGGCAGTGCTGTTGGTCGTTGACTTTGTGATTTACTATCCGTTCTGCAAGGCGTATGACCATCAGCTTTGTTTGGAAGAGTCTGCAAAGGAGACTGCAGGAAACTCGGATGCAGATGCTATTGCCGCACAGGAAAATGTCGCAAAAGCTCTCGAGGCGGTAAAGGACAAGGTGGAGCAGATCCGCGTGCTTGTGCTTTGCCAGGGTGCCGGCACTTCGACTCTCTTGGCAAATGCTCTTCGCGAAGGTGCCGCTGCTAAGGGTATCGATCTGGTTTCTCAGTCCGGTGCGTACGGAAGCCACTATGAGACGATGGATCAGTACAACGTGATTGTTCTGGCGCCCCAGGCACGCATGTACTATGACGCTATGAAGGCCGATACCGATCGCCTTGGAATTAAACTGCTCACCACAAGGGGCAAGGAGTATATCGACCTTACCAACGATCCCGAAGGTGCAATTGACTGGATCGTTCAGGAGCTGGCCAAATAGTGGATGCACTTCGTCGTTGATTCGTCGGTGTATGGTACGGCCCCGCAGCTTATTGAGCTGCGGGGCCGTATTTCGTTGAGTATCTAATTGAGACAATGAGCGCAACCGTCGTGAGATCGCATTGGCGCTCTCCGAGTCATCGACAAACTGCCTTCCATCTATGTGACCAATTCGCTTTCGGCCTTTAGCCTGCTCGAGGCGCGCGAGGATTGCGAGCTGTGCCTGGTGGGCGGCATGTACCGTCGCCGCACCGCCGCCTTTGTGGGCCCCATGGCCGAGGATACCCTGCGCACACTAGGGATTGACACGGCGTTTATCGGTGCCAACGGCATTCTGGACGGCGACGTGTCCACGTCCAACATGGACGAGGGCCGCATCCAGCAGCTCGCCTTTAGCAAGGCCGATACGCGCTATCTGATTGCCGACTCCAGCAGGATCGGCAGGCGATACTTCTGCCCCCCCTGCCGGCGCAGGGGTACCGCTTTAAAATGACGCGTAAATGACTTTGGGCAACAAGGATGAGATTATTCTGGGATATGACTAGACTCCGAATTTCGTCTTTATGTCCCTTGAGAATGAATCGTAGTCTTCATAGAGCCCCTCTCTGCTTTCATCCTCGGCGTGGTTTATGCGTTCAAGGAGTCTATCCTTTGGAGCCTTTTTTATTATTGCGGCCTTGCCATCGGGTATTGCGGATTGCAAGAATAGTTCTAGAGCATGGGCGTCTTTGAGTATGTAGCCTGTCGAACGACCCGCTCCTGTTTTTTCGATTGCGCTGCAACTAACAAGCTGACCGAGGGTTCGTTTAACGGTTACCTCGCTGATATCGGGGCAGTTGGACCGAATGTCGGATTTCTTAATGACGCCGGGTCTCTGTTGAAATAGAGCAGCTATGCGCGATTGCTTCGACATGGGGCGAGTGCTGAATTCAATCAGGGTGTGCTGTTCGAGCTGTCGGTAAGCCGCCAGGATTGTTCCGAGCATGAAACGGATAAAGGGTACTTCGGTGTTTTGATTTTCATTCCATCCAGTGGAGCTTGCAGCGAGAGCGTTGTAGTAAAGCGCTTTGTTGTCTTCAATAAGTCGTTCGATGCTGATGTAACGCGCAACGTCGTATCCAGTCTTTTCGAGCAGCAGCGTTGTAAGGAGCCGGCTCATCCTGCCATTGCCATCGTTGAAGGGATGAATGCTAACAAAATCGAAGATAAAGCGGAGCGATATAAGGAGGGGATCGCAAACTTGGCGAGATAAGGCATCGTTGAGGGACCGACAGGCTTCTTCGATAAGTCCCGGGGTTGCTAGAGCCGAAGGAGGCCTAAAGCGCACAAATCGATTACCTTGATCGTCAATGGAGACGATTTCGTTATCGCTGTCTTTCCAATGGCCCCCATACGAGATTGCTGTGTGTGCCATGAGGTCACGATGCAACTGCAAAATGACCGATGGTGTTACGGGAATGAAATCGTGCTGTTCGTGAATAAGCGACAGCGCATCTCGGTATCCAGCGATTTCTTCCTCTGCGCGGGAGCTTGGCTTGGTGGAATATGCCATGATTGCTTTGAGTCTTTTTTGGGTGGTAACAATTCCTTCAAGTCCGTTGGAGGATTGGGTGCTTTGGATCTTAGCTTCCTCCATAAGGGACGATAGAAGTTCGGGTTTGACTTGACTCAGAACAAGCTGTCGGCCTTTATGCTCGCGTATCGAGAGAAGAAGATTGATGATTGGGGTTGCTTCGAGTTCCGCTGGAACTATGGCGTAATCAAACCGGCGCATATGGCTCCTTTCAGTATCACGAACATATTTTCGGTATCATAATAACATGAAATGATACCGAAAATATGTTCGTGATACTGAAAACAAGATAAGAGGCGCGCTTCACAGCTGCTTGGAAAGCGCGGATTTGACTATCCAATTGTCTCAATCAGTAACGGTTGGGACCGAAAAACTCGGCCAAACGTTACTGATTGAGATTGTTTGGATTGTTTCGAACGTTTGTCTCAATCTGTAACAGGTAGACGTGAAAAAACGGGCTACGTGTTACAGATTGAGATCTTCAAGTTTGGGCCGTTCGTTTGTCTTGATTTATAACAGGTAGGATTGAAAATCCCTGCTAGATGTTACAGATCGAGACGAATGATTCGCTCGGGCTCACCAAAAACAAAAAAGGCCGCATGCGAACCCGTGGAGGGATTCGTATGCGGCCGACAGGGGGTATGCGGCAAAAGTTAGGCCATGAGCAGGCCAGTCTCTGCGACGTTCTTGTACCAGTACGCGCTCGCCTTGGGGTAGCGCTTCTGGGTCTCAAAGTCGATGTAGAACAGGCCGTAACGTTTGTTATAGCCGTTGGTCCAGGAGAACTGGTCCTGCAGCGACCACACAAAGTAGCCGTCAACGTTCACGCCGCCGTCGATTGCCTTGAGGATCCACGCGAGATGCTGACGCATGTAGTCGATACGAGGGGCGTCGTCGATAAAGCCGTCCTCGAAGTCGTCCTTATAGCCCATGCCGTTCTCGGTGATGTAAATCTTCTTGTAGTTGGGGTAATCGTTCTTAATGCGGAGCAGCAGATCGTACAGGCCCTCGGGATAGATAATCCAGTCCCAATCGGTGGTGGGTACGCCTTCGCGCACGCATGACTCACCAACGCCCTTGAGGAACCAGCGCGAGGAGCCCTTGTCGCCAGTGCCATTGTGGTTGATGTCGTTTTCGCCCTCGGCGGCACGCAGGAACTGGCACTTGTAGGTGTTAACGCCCAGGCAATCGTTGTAGGGGAGCGCGGCGGTCAACGCGGCGATGTCCTCGTCGCGGACGTCGAGCTCGCCGCCGGCGATATGGGCCAGCTTGGTCGCAGCCTCCATGGTGTCGGCAGCATAGTGGCCGCGGAAGGTGGCGTCGAGTACCCAGCGGTTGTTGATGACGTCAGCCATGCGGGCGGCCTCGCAGTCGGCAGCACTGTTGGGATCGAGGGGATACTTGGGCTCCAGGTTCTGGACAATGCCGATCTCGCCCTCAAAGCCGCCCTCGTGGAAGGCGACGACGGCCTTGGCATGGGCCACCATCATGTTGTGCATAAGCTGGAAGGCCTTGTCCAGGCGATACTTCTCGCCGTGCGGCCAGTTGCCGACGATAAAGCTGCCCTCGGCGGTCGCGGGAATCTCGTTAAAGGTAAACCAGTGCTTGACCTCGGTGAACTCGGCAAAGCAGAACTTGGCGTACTCGACAAAGGCGTCAATCGTCGTGCGCGTCAGGAAGCCCTCGCCGCCGTCCTGGTAAAAGGCCTCGGGCGTATCAAAGTGATCGAGCGTGACAAAGGGGATAACGCCGGCTTTATTGCAGGTGGCAAAGAGCTCGTGATAGAAGGCAACACCCTCGGGGTTAATCTCGCCGGTGCCGTTGGGGAAGATACGGCTCCAAGCGATGGAGACACGGATACCGTTGATGCCGAAGCGCTGGCACAGGTCGATATCGACCGGGTACTTGTTGTAGAAATCGCTTGCGGGGTCGGGGGAGAAACGGCCCTGAGCAGCCAGGAAATCGTCCCAGGGCACTTTGCCCTTGCCGTGCGTACGGGTCTCGCCCTCAACCTGGTAAGCGGCGGTGGCGCCGCCAAACACAAAGCCGTCGGGGAACTGCATGGGGTTGGTCATGAGTCATCCTTTCTGTGGGATAGGAATAGGGATAGGTGCCCGAACTGGGGATCCGGGCACCAACAGAGGGAGGAGCTAGTCGAGGTTCTCGCGGAGCCACTTGATGGCGCCAGCGGGATCGCGGGTAAGGTCGATATATTCCTTGCCGCGCGGGGCGAGCAGCTTAATGCCCAGGCGATCGGTGTCGGCCTTCATGTCGTTGTAGTAGCTACGGACCTGCGGGGCAAGCACGATAACGTCGTACTGATCCATGATGGCAGTGTGCTGACCATAGGCACCGGCAGAGGAAGCGATGTTCTCTCCGGTCTGCGCGGCACCTTCCTTGATGGCGTTGGCAAGCATGGCGGAGGTGCCGGCGCCAGCGCACAGGACGAGGACCTTCAGGCCATCGACGTCCTTCTTAGCAGATGCGTCGGCGGCGGGCTCGGGCTGATCGGCGACGGACTCGCTGTCGGCGGCAGCGGCGGTCGGCTCGACG
>OGRU01000891.1_pt1 | contig 25387 bp, 27 predicted proteins | sample 1553541 | NCBI WGS metagenome assembly OGRU01 (sample SAMEA2580068, study PRJEB22360) | human gut metagenome | biome: human gut; feature: human-associated habitat; material: faeces | place: Denmark | collected 2008/2010
TTTCTGACTATTTAATATATGCAATAAATCCTCTCTATCAAAATTCTCTAGTATATTCTCAATCAGTACATCTGGAGACACTGTAAATGGAGCATTTTTATTTATATATTCTTTAAAAATATTTAGAAATTCGTCCTTATTTTTAGCTCTTAAATAATTAAAGATATCTATAATAGAATGGTTAATATTATACATTTTTAATCTATCTTGAAATTCTTCACCTCTTTTACATATTTCAAATAAATTTGAATAATCTTGTACTTTATAATCTTTAATTAATTCTATAACCCTATCTTTTCTATCTTGTTCTGATTTTTTCCAATCTTCACCAAAATCACGTTCTAATTCAAGTAAAGTAAGTATTAAATACTCATTATTCTCTTTATATTTTTCTAATTCTTTTGGTATATCCATTTCTACATATATCTAGCGTTTCTTCCTTTAATTCTTTATTTATATACTGTAAATATAAATTTTCAAATTCCTTTAATATATTACATTTAATAAAATCTGGCTTCTCCCAATTCTTAAAGAAAGTGGTTTCTAAAATTTCTAAATCCTTCCTAAATATTTTGTTAGTATCTTCATCTAATGGATATATATCATAATCAAATAATATATCTTCTATTATTTTTTTAAATTCATCTTTTTTATATATTTCTCCTAAAATTTCAAATAATATCTTTCTAAAATTGTAAACTTCTTCACTTGCTATTAAAATAATTCTAATATAATTTATAGTCAATTTTTTTCTTGATTGCTTAGTTATGTGCCTCTCAGATTTCAAAAAGTCTTTTATAATTCTAATTAATAAATATGATAGGTTATATTCATTTTCGTCTTTCAAGTTAATGGCTTTCATAAATTTATCAATTATTTTTAATTCACTTGCAAATTTATTACGATTACTATATTCATCAATTCCAAAATTAAGTGTAAATGCAAAATAAAAATCCATTATTAAATCTGGTCTTTTTTTATAATATTCAATTAACAAATCAATTGCTTCATCTTCAAGCTCTCCATGTTTAAAATTAGATAATATCTCTATTTTTTTATCATCTATTCTTTGATTGTTTTCCTTACTATGAAAATCAAATTTTTTTAAATCAAATGATTTTTTCTCACCATCATCAATCTCCTTTTTTATCATTTTAACTGCCTTTATTCTATCTACATTATAAAAATGATATAAAAATCTAGAATCTGATAAATATGGCTCTTTCTCCCATATTTCTTTTATCTCTGATATTATATACTTTTCTGCCTCAGAACTATAAAATATTTCATATATCATATTAATTGCACTAATAATTTTCAATATACAATTAGGGTATAATTTAGCAATTAATTCTGATAAGGTTATTGCCTTATCTTCTATTAAAACTTTATAAACAATATAATTACTAAAATTTTGATCACTTGTTTTTACAGCTTTTCCTTCAAAATAATCAACTAATTCCAAATTGTTTAATTTTTTTACTGTTTCCATAAACATATCTTTTTCAATTTGAAATTTGTTTATTATTTTTAATATATTATCATCCTCTATATTCATTGGTCCGAGTAAAGATATCAAAAATAATATTTTAATATCATTCTCACTTAAATCATTATCTTTAATTACAGGAAAATAATAACTTTGAAAAATATCAATTACACTATTTAGATTTGTTATTTTTTTATCTATTATTCCTTTTGCTGACAATACTGCCAATCTAGGATTTCCATTTGATACTTCTAAAATTTTTTCTTGAAATCTTTGGTTTTTAATAGAATATGTTTCTTCAAGTATTTTTTTTATTTGATCATCATCCATCTTGTCGAGTGCATATAATTGAGGAATATAGTATTCTTTTAATTTTGATATTACATTATCCAACAAATAATCTCTTACTGTTGCTAGTATTTTTATTTCACATTCATCCTTTTTATCTTTAACAAAATCCATAAATGATTTAACTCTGTTCATTTCATTAATATCATCAATAAAAATTAAATAGTCTTGTCCATTTTCTATATAATCTTTTAAATCTTCATATATATCATTACCATTATTCTTTATACATAAGCATTTCACTTTTTCTCTTTGTTTTATATATTCTTTACATACTTCAATTGATAATTTTGTCTTTCCAGTCCCCGCTTTACCTATTATGAGAATCAAATCATCTTTTTCAAGCAGTTTTAAAACTTCATCTTTTTCATTTCTCTCTATAAAATCAATATTTATTGGTGCATTTGTACTATTTTTGTCGTGTTTTTCTATAAATTCATCTATATCACAAAATTGCCCACTATCTACAGATATATTTAAATACGTTTTTGCAATAGATTGATAATTATGAGCAATATCATATGATAAATCATCGATACCAATTAGCTCAACGTTTTTACCTTCAAATATACTTTTTAATTCTTCTCTTTGTCCTATATTAATATTATTTGATGTAAAACAACAAATAACCTTTTCAATTCTATTTTCGTCTATATATGATTTATCCTTATTATATGCATCAGTGATATCATTTTTTATTTTATTAAATGATTGTTTTTCAACCGTCCCATACATTATTAATATATATTTTCCATCTTCAGTTTCTACATATGTATCAGGCGTACCTCCTGTAGTTTTGCTTGTTCCAACTTCACTTCCTAAACAGGTTATATTAGAATATTTGAACTTTTTATGTAAATAATCATTCATTAACTCTTGATATTCTCCACCATCTAATGCAATAATTGCTTGTTGAATTTTTCTTATTTTTACCATTTTATCCTCCTTTTATTTATTAGTACATTTTTTATAAGATACATTAAAATATTTTATCAACTATTGTTTTTATCTTTTCATTTGAAAAGCCACATCTTTCAAATGTTAATGAATAAATACATATTCTAATTAATTCGTAAGCTATTATCTCCGTTTCATCAAAACTTTCTGTATAATTTCCATGCGAAATATCATTTCTTCTTTTCGCAAATTTAGATGCTAATATACCATTTCTTAATCTTTTTATGTTATAATTTTTCATTAAATTTTGCCTTGCTTTATTAATCACATAACTATATCTATCATATGAATATATAATCTTCTCTTCTAATGTACCTTCTATTTTACCTATTATTTTTGAAAAATAGTTACACTGCCTTATAACATTTTTTAAATATTTCATTTCTTCTTCATTTTCATTTTTTTCAATTAATCTGTTTGACTTACCTTTTTTATTTGATAGTGTTTTCAATATTATTTTTTTTACTTCTTTATACTCTTCGCATACATCAGATTTATATCTTGGAAAAAGCTTATTAAATTCAGATTCAAAAGCGCTAGCAACATTAGCAAATTTTTCATTATTGATATATTCATCATCCTTTTTAGAAAGTGGATAATATTGTGTTAAAAATTCTTTATTTGTTACTTTCTTATATAATTTCGTAAATTCATCTTCTATATCTTCTAGTCTAATGGCATTTAGAGATTTATCTATATCAAATTCCTCATCAGGGTCTACAAAATAAAGTTCAAATTCAATAGTAGTCTCTCGTATGTTTTTTTCTTCTCCTATTCCATAATCAACTAACTCTTTTTTATATGCAAAAATTTTTTCGAATTTAATGTATTTTCTATTATTTATAAATGAAAAGAATTTTTTAATATTTAAATAATAATCAACAATTTGATTTATATCTTTTTTTTCATTAAATTTAACATCTAAATATGAATATACATCCAATACCTGGTTTATATTAGAACTATGTGGAATATTCCAACGAACTCCAAATGCATATGTGTCTTTATTTATAGAAAACTTTCTAAGTTTATTATTTTCTTTATCTAATTCTAGTCTAAGCTTCGGAGAAAAAATATCATTATAATCAATTATTTTTTTTGGATAATAGAATTTATCTAAACAATCACCAAAAAGTGTAATTTTTTCAATGTTTTCTAATCTTGGCACAGGCGATATTCCATTTGCTTTACAAATTGCATAACCTGGTACAAATGATTGAAGTGCTCCACTCCCAATTTCTGAAAGTCTTACATGTATAAAGCAAATATAATATCCATTATTGGTTATACCTTCTAGATTTACGTAATCATTCTTTTCTTTTACTTCTAAATGTTCGAATCTCCATTTTATATATTTTTCCATTGTTTCAGGTATTAAAACTAAAACATTATTTCTATAATCAAATTTATATTTTTTACCATTAAATTCTGTATCTCCACATATTATATTTCCCATTTTATCCTCCTTTTTAATATAATAATTATAAAATATTTTTAATACATAATTTGTCGAAACTTGTCATTAATTATCAAAAAAGCAAAATAATTCTGTAAAATTAATTACATCGTTATTTTGCTTTTCTTTAGTTTTTTAGTACCAACATATTTCTAAATCACTAGCAGAGTATGAATCTACTATTTGTCCGTTATTTATAGAAACAGTATAAAGACTACCATTTTTATCTATAATATATCCTTCTTGCCCTCTATATTTAACTCTCACTCTATCTCAAATTTTAAACTTATCTTCTGAATTATTAGATGAACCACCTAATAAAAAATCTAATAATCCCATATAATCAACTCCTATGTATTATTCATATCTATATTCTTCACTATCTTCGGCAACCATCATATTACTCATATTTTCTTCATCATTAATTGGATATATGATTTCATTCTTTTGATTTAATCTTTTCTTTAAGTAATCTGATAAGCTTTTGTCTGTACAATAAATATAACATCCTTTTTGCCCTCTTGTCATTAATGTTCTATATGTGTTTTTTATTATTTCATCTGCAATTTTATTTGCTTGTTCAGGATTTTCTCTGCTTAATTTATTTATTCCTTTTATTGATTGGTCTGTTTTAGCTCTTTCTTTGACATCTGTAATTACTTTGTTATTTTCATATCTTAAATCATTTCCAATAATTACACCTGCATAGTCAAATTCCAATCCTTGAGCAGTATGTATACAACCTATTTCATTTACTGAATTTTGATCAATTGCCCATGTCGTACTATTTCCTAAATTCCAACTCATTGCAAAATTGCATTCAGGAATTGTTATATCATATACATCCGATTTGTTTTTTCCATCAGCAATCCAATCCCAACAATATCCTGCAAGTAATCTTGCCTTATTATTTATCTTATTTTTTTCAAAAATTAAATCTCTTACTTCATTAGGTGTATCACAAATTCTAATATCATAATCTAAATCAAATCCATCACTATTGGCTGTTTTTCTTATATCTAATACATCATCTAGCCATGCAATATATCCATCTGATCCATTACATCTAAATTGTGATTCTAATTCCATTAATTCAGATTCTGCATTAGCATTTCTAATATATTTTTGTATTTCTTCAATACTTCCTATATCTTTTAATGTTACTCTTTGAGATTCATCAATAAAGAATATTGAAAACTTAGAAGCTTTAATTATTTCTTTTATCTGATTTTCTCCCAAATTTTGAAACATTCCTGATTTAGCATTTAATCTGTGTGCCTCATCTACAATTAAAACATCAAATTCATTCTCCGCAGATTCTACAAATGAACCTGAACCCTTAAATAAATTATTAATTCTTGTCTTTCTAAAATCTCCACTCAATTTTGTTGCATATACATTTCTAGGTGCAGCATTTTTTGTTACATATGAGCAAACCATGTTTTCATTAGTCAATCTTACTAAAAGATTTATTGCTAAAACTGATTTTCCAGTACCAGGTCCACCTTTTACAACTAATACTCGTTTATTTCCATCTTTATATGATTTTCTTGCCATATCTAATGCTGTTTCATATACTAATTTTTGATCATCAATCATTACAAATTCTTCATTGCCTTTTAACATACTAGATAAAGCATCTTGTAATGACTTAGAAGGTCTTATTTTTCCGTTTTCAATCATATATAATGTTTCTTTGTCATCACCATATTTAATATATCTATTTATAAAGTCTCTTAACTTTTCAACATCACCTTTTATAAATGAAGGTGCTTTTTCTAAATAGTATTTATAATTATCTGATAATAATGTTGGAGGTGTTACTGCTAAATAATTATGAAGATATGCACATGGATGTAAATCAATTTGTTTATCTTGCACAGTTTCATTATAATCTTCTATTGTTGTTGCATACGACCATGCCTGATATGAAGGATGTGCAACTTCTCTTAATGCATGTCCTGTAAAAGTTTGTACTATTCCATCTTTTCCTTCTACCATATCAGCCTCAGTCCATTGCTTTAATTCGACAATTATAGCAGTATTTTTTAATTGGCCATCTTTACCTGTAATTATAAAGTCTACTCTCTTAGAAGTATTAGGAATTTTAAATTCAATTGCTATCCCTACATTTCCAGGTATCTTGTTATCAATTAAAACTTTCATCATATATTGCATAGAATTATTCCATGCTTTTCTTTCACTTTCTGAAGTATGATATCCCATCTTTTCATAAAATTTTCTATCAATATTTTCTTCAATTCTATCTTGAACAACATCTTCTACAAATACTTGCTTTGTTGATTCATATACTATCATAATAATTGCCCCCATTAATTACTACTATAACTTGTTATATTTTGTGCTTACTCCTTTAGCTTTATCAATTGGATATTTCTTTCTTGTTTTATCTAATTTTTTTAATATTATTTCTTCAGGATCTACATTTAATTTATCAGCCATCATGATGCAGTAAGTAAATACATCAGCTAATTCTTCACAGACTTCTTCTTTATCATAGTTATTATTCCATTGAAAACATTCTAGTAATTCTCCTGATTCTATTGCAATTGATTTTGCTAAATTCTCAGGTGAATGAAATTGATCCCAATCTCTTTCTTCGTTAAATTGTTTTATTTCTTCTATTAATTTTTCCATACAAATCTCCCAAATTAATTATTCTGATTCAAAGCTTTAATTATATTTTCAGCTATTCTATTTATAACTGGAACAACTACACTATTTCCAGCTTGTTTATATAATCTTGAATCGCTCATATCTGTTGGTAATTTATAGTCTTTTGGATATCCTTGTGCATAAAAGCATTCTATAGGTGTCAATTTTCTTATTCCAAACTCTGTTTTTATTAAAGGAACATTATGTCCGCCCCTCACCCATATTAGCAGTTAATGTTGGTATCAAATTGCTTTGATTTTTTCTAACGTATTTTCTTCTCCATTGATAAACTGTATTATCATCATCCATTCCTTCAGTCAATAATTGATACATATTTCCTTTATATTTTCCTTCTGTGTAATAATATTTACTATCAACTTTTGTATCAAAATTAAATACTTTTTTAATTCCTTTATTTAATTCTATTGGCAATGGCATATCAAACTTATCATAATCCTCTTGATTTTTAAATGCAACAATATATATTCTCTCTCTATTTTGAGGTATATTACCATATTCACATGCATTCATTACTTGACATTTTATTTTCCCTTTATATCCTGCATTTTCAAGGCATTCTATTATTGTTCGAAATGTTTTTCCATTATCATGTCCTACTAAATTCTTAACATTTTCTAAGAATATAACTCTTGGCTTTCTTTCTTTGAATATTCGTTCCATTTCAAAAAACAAATCACCAGTTCTATCATCTTCAAAACCTTTTCTATATCCTGCTACAGAAAATGATGTACAAGGAAACCCTCCAACCATAATATCAAAATCTGGTATTTCATTTAGTTTAACTTCGTGTATATCTCTACAATCTACTTTATTATTAAAATTTTTTTCATATGTTTCAACAGCATATTTATCAAATTCATTAGCATAAGATATTTCACAATTATTAGTTTGTAAAAAACCTAAATCTATTCCTCCAACGCCTGCAAAAAGGCTACATATTTTATACATATATATTTCCTCCTAATTTATTGCGGCACGCCGCATTTTTCTTTGTGTAATTTATAGGAGAATACTTTATATATTCTCCATATCTTATATTATTCTTCATCATTTTCTAATCCAAGAAGCTTTTCATATGTTCCGATAGCTGTAAAGTTAATCTTGTATTTTTTGTCATCTATTTTAGTAAATATAACTGAATCTATACCATATATTTCTAACATTTCATAAGTAACAATTTTTCCTTCTTCAAGTTCAAATACATCTCTTAATAACCATTTTCCCAAATCTGAATTAGGATTACTCATAATAGCTTTACCATTTTCTTGACATACCTTTGCTAAAATTGTTTTTCCATCAGGTAACATTAATTCAAAATTTTCATCTCTTGGAGGGAAAAATCCCTCACTTCTTATCCTATCCTCTGCAGGATATGGAATATAAATTTCATTTTTATTTCTAATTCTTCCATTTGCATTCCATTGATTTAAACCACTACGTTCATTAACTACTTTTTCTTTCGTAGTTCTATCTATAGTATATAGTCTTAAGCATAATTGTTCATATTCATCTTCTTTATCAATAGTATTCATATTTGGTATTTTTAATATATTTTTTTCTGCTAAACTTTCTAAATATCCATATGGATCTTCTAAAATATCAACCTCAAAAGAATCTAATAATATCATATTAGTAAAAGTCATGTATAATGTACTTTTGCTAATATTAAAATGATATTCATGTTTTCCATCATTAAAATAAATATTATTTTTCTCTTCACCTTTATTCTCTAATTTTATGTTTTGGATATCAATCATTTCGAATGCATATTCATAGATTTGCATTGCATTTGGTATTCTTTTTATAATATGATATATCATTTGATTTATACCATGAATATTTTTTGTAACTCTTATACGTTCATTTCTATATTCTGCTATTTTACAAACCATTTCATATGGTGGTAGATTCATATATGTGTTTTTTAATTTATTAAATTCAGCTACTTTTTGATTATCTGCATCAATCCATGTTTTCAATCCAATTCCCATATTTCCTTTTTTTGCATCTGCTGAACAATCTTCTCTACTTAGATTTTCAGCATCAAAATATTTGCAAAAAATATTCTCGTGACATCTATAATATAAATATGGTTTATTACTTTCTGAAAATAATTTAGATAATTTTCCCATTATTTTCAGCATATTCTTATAATTTTCTTTCTGCTCTACAGGTTGATTTTCATAGAACATCATATTCACCTCTTTAATTGAATAAATAAATTTAATATTCTGTATGTAATATATCATAAAAATATTTTTTTCTCAATAAATTCAAGCAAATTTGCTTTGCAAATTTTTCTACTTTTTTCGACACACTTCAACATCTCATAAAGGGATTGGGATTTAATCCCATCGAATAGAATTTGAGGCAAACAGAAATTTCAGTCTCCCGATTTCAGTGCTTGCTGGGACAAGAAATCAATTTTTCGGTCTCCCAAATTCATTGCTTGCTAGGACAAGAAATGTTCTTTTTAATTAATTTATTGTACCTAATTAGGTACCTAAATTGTTCCTTAAAGTATTCTTATAAGACCAAAAATAGTACCTGAATTTTGTTTTATTCAGGTACTATAAATTTATTTTTTTAGATAGTCTTTATTTTATTATATCTTCTATATCTATTAAGACGATTTATCCTTTTGTTCATAAGTTCATTACTTATAATTATACATGGAACCAGTTCTTTTCCCATTTCTTTGGCTGCAATTAGTCTATTAAAATCAGTATAAGTAACTAATTCATTTCCTATTCTAGTCACAATAAATGGCCCTCTAAGTCCTCTTTTTTTAATATTTTCTTCCAAAGTTTCTAGTATTTCATGTCTAGCTGATCTAAACTTTTTATCTCCTATTTTTATTTTTTCTGGTCTTATATAATATAACGTTCCCTCTATTATCATATTTTTTCCTCACTTTCTCTTTACATTTTTTTGTTTTTATATTACAATAATAATATAATCATTTGGGTTAGTATTTTTAAGTTTTCCGACTTTATACTAACTCTTTTTTCATGCTTTTTAATTTTATTCCAAAGCACATTTGATACAATTTTGATATTATTGCATCTACTAAATCTGGATCTTTACTATAACTAAATCTTTCAATTAATCCCTGTTTATTAAACCTTGTTGTTATGATTATTGGTAACCCATTTTCATATCTATTCTGAATTATTGTGTATAATTTTTCTAATGCCCAGTTACTTATTTTCTCTGTTCCTAAATCATCAATTATAAGCATATCTGCATTTGAATAAATCTCTATTAATTCATTTTCTGATTTAGTATTGTTCTCATAAGTTTCTCTTATTCTGTCCAATAGGTTAGTTAATCTCTCCATTAAAACTATTTTATCATTCTCTATTAATTTGTTTGCAATAGCTGCTGCTAAATGTGTTTTACCTACATCTGACTTGCCCATTATTATCAGACTATCAGGTTTCATTGTATCTTTATTTTTATTGATATAATCATTTACAACATCTAACACATACTTATTACTTGAATCAAAATAAAAGTTTTCTAGGTTCATTTCTTGTAATTTTCTGCCTATATAATTTTGTTTGTAGATTGTATTTATAATATTTCTAATTCTATTTCTTTTTTGCTGTTCGCATTCTTTATTGTCTATTTCTTTCCAATACTCTTTAGATTTACTACAATCACATCTTTCATATTCAATACTATCTTCAGAAATATTTACATATAGATAATCAAATCCTATTGGTCGTAATTCTTTACCACAAAATTCACACTTTTTGAATCTATTGTGTATAACTTCATCATAATTTGTACTCTCTGAATCCATTGTTTTCCTCCTCTCCTATATTTTCTTCTTTTCTTATTTCTTTTGTTATCTTTTCTTCTCTTTTCTCTTCTGTAGCGTTATCTAACGTTAGACTAACGTTAGTTTTTTCTTGTTCTTTTTTCAATTTTTCACTAAAACGTCTTTGTCTTTCACGATTTTTAATTAAATAATCTTCTTGTCTATCAAGGCTTTGGTACTTGTTCCAATTTTTTATGACAAATACTTCTCCATCCTTTTTAAGCATTTCCAATTCTAGAAATTTTTCCAATATTTTGCTCATTTTTTTCGAAGATTTTCCCATAATTTTCGAAAATTCTTTAATAGAAATAGGATTATTTCCAATTATTAATCTTCCACCATCTCCACATTCTACTGCTAATGATAATAACTGTATCCATATTCTCAAATATGTATCTCCATCATTAAGTCCTAAAAGCAATTGGATTTTTCTATTACAAAAAATATTCTTTTCTAGTTTGAACCATTGAATATCATACATATCCTCCTTTCCTCTCTTTCTATTACATTAGTAATTTACTGATTCTTGTTCTTTAGAACTTAAGTATTTATCTAATACTTGTATTCTAAACAAGAATTTTCCACCAACTTTTGAGCATGGTATTTCTTTTCTTCTTACTAATTGATTTATTAGCCAGTAAGAAATTCCTAAATACTCCGCTGCTTCTTTCATTGTTAGTGTTGTCCTTTGTACTTTTTGTAGTTCCATAAAATCACCTCCTATTTTTTTGAATTTAGCACTTGACTTTCGCTAACAATTAAATTATAATAACAATAGTTAGTTTTGTAAAGTACCTTGATGAATCTTTGAAAACAATGATTTAGGTAGATTTACAAACAATTAATTGTTAACAGGAGATGGCTATGAAAAAATCAGATTTTGATAAGAATATAAAGATATACTCTATTGCAAGTAATCATTATCAAGGATTAGGATTAAAATCAATTTTATATACACCTGTACCTTATAGAATACCTGTGGCATTTGCAGATACAGCAAACTCTGCTGATGATACAGAAAAATATATTAAGGAAACTTATAGTAAAAAAGAACAAGAAGCTCTTGCATATAATGATAAGATTAATACTGAATTTTGGAATGAATTATTAAAGCTTAAAAATCCTTCTGAAAAAGAATCAGTTGCTTTATCAAAAAAATATCAAGCTAAATTAAATGATTTTAAATATACAGCTCCAGATGAATTAAGGAATATTACTACAAATGATGATATAAGTAAAATGGCAGGATACTTTGTTATAGATTCAAACGCTCTTATCAATATAAACGGAGAATTGTTGATAGAATTTCTAAATCTGGATTTTAATCGATTTAATGATTTTCTTGTATTTTTCACTAAATATTTTGGAATGTTTATAGATTCATTTGATGATTCAGATATGAAAGATATCAAAATAGATAAATTAACTGATTTAAATATAATAATTTCTCTGGCTGAAAAAGCTTATATCTCAAACAAAAATGAAGTTATTTATATGCAGAACTTGTTTACTGACTTTGTAAATCTTCTTTATGGATACAGCAGTGATAAAGAAATTGAATCTCTTTCATTAAAGCAGAAATTTTATATTTTTTATGACGAGCACAAAAAAGAATTAGATAAGTTTTCAAGTAATTATCAACATTATGGCTCATTTAATTTTGAATACTCACAAGTATATGCAGATAATTTAAAACATAAAAATACTTCTGAATTAATTAAAAAGATTAAAAAGCTTGATGCCAATGGTAATAAAATATCTAGTAATAATGGCATTCTAACACAAAACATATATACAGTGTTTTATATTTCACTATACAATTTAGTTATAAATAACAATGAACTAATTAGACAATGTAAAAATTGCCACAGATATTTCTTAACAACTAAATCTAATACATTCTTTTGTGACAATATCTATTATGAAGGTAAAACATGTAAAGAAGTTGGGAATCAGTTACAACAAAAAAGGAAAGAAGAAGAAAATCCTGTATATAAAAAATATAGAACTACCTTTGCTAATAAAGCCACATTATTAAAAAGAAATCCCGATATATATTCAAAAGAAGATTATGATAATTGGAAAAAAGAAGCACAACAATTTATAAAAGCTATTAAAAAAGGACTAAAAACGGAAGATGAATTTGATAAATGGTTAGATAAAAATTAATAAAGGAGGCAAATATGGAACTTTTTGAGCATGAATATGCCAGAGATTACTTTTCTAGGCAGCTTGATAATTTAAAACAAGATATAGAAAACTTATCTGATATGCAAATTCTAAATACAAATATCGAGGAACTAAAAGAATATTATTTTAGTAAATACTCTGAAGAAAACATACAACTATATATGGATAAAATTGTATCAAATATTGAGAAATCAAAACTAGAACAATACAATCCTTTCTATGAAATGGGATTTGGTGAATCTCCCACAGTTCAGATAGATTCATGTAGAATCAATTATTCTATTCCTTTTAGTGGTAGCGCTCATCTTTTTCATTTAAAACCATCAATGAGCATTCTTTCAACTTTTGAAATCGATGGCTTTGAAAATTTAAATAAATCCGATTGTATGCCCTGTATTAAGTTCTCAATAAACTTAAGTATTCAAGAGTTAGAGAAATCGGAAAATCCACAAAAATATATAGACTCTAAATTTGAAATCAACTTTAAATCATATCGAGAAATGATTAATTATATTAACAATGATGCAAATGCTTATAATTCAAGTTTAGAAAAAAACATTACTAATTTCTTAAATAATAGAAAAAGTAAAGCAGATAATTTTTCAGGGTTAATGCAAAAATTAACTATTCCTTTAAAAGTCAATAGTCAAGTCCCTAGTTTATCTCGTGTTCCTCTAACTTTAAAAAAAGAAATAAAATCTTTTCCATCTCAAAAGGAACAAGAAGAAAGCTGGTATATATTAGATAAAGATTACTCTTATATAAAAAGCGTTATCTCACAAGAATGTAATTCTTTTGAACATTCTCCAGGAGCATGTCAAAAACTAAATGAAGAAGAATTAAGAGATATGTTATTAGGTACCTTAAATACACATTTTGATTCTATGGCAACTGGTGAAACATTTAGTAAGACTGGTAAAACTGACATTCGAATTCAATTTAAAAATAAAGCTGCATATATTGCAGAATGCAAGATTTGGCATGGCATAAGCGAATTTAAAAAAGCTATAGAGCAATTGTTTAGTTATACCACATGGAAGGATATAAAGACATCTTTAATTATATTCAATAAAGATAACAAAGACTTTTCATCAATCGTAAATAAAGTAAAAATCGAATTAAATACAAATGAATTAAAAATAAAGGTATCTGAAATTTCAAGAAATGAGTGGCAATGTACGTTCAAAAAAACTGCAGATTCACAAGAAGTAATTCAGTTGCATGTAATTTTATGTGATATAAATATATAATGAAGGAGGATCTATGGTAAAAAATCAGCATTACATACCTCAATTTTATTTAAAACGATTTGGAGCAAATAACAAAATAGATGTTTATGATATAAATAATAAGAAATATATTGAAAATTCTAATGTAGCAAATTTTGCTTGTGAAAAATATTTTTATGATATTGATTTAGATAAAATAGAAGATGAACTTAAAATATTTAAAAATGCCCCTGGTATACAAATAAGTGATCAAGCTTATAATCAAGCCATAAATAACCCTCAATTAATTGAAGAAACACTATCTAAATTAGAAAGTAAAATGTCTACATACTTAGATGAACTTGAAAAAAATTATTCTTTAATAAATAATGAAGATTTTTTGTCTATCTTTTTCATTTTTATTAGAACTTTAGCTATTAGAACAAGTGGTTATCGAGCAGGACTTGAGAAAATTACAACGCAAACAACAAATTGGCTAAAAAATTTAGGTGTTAAAAAATGTGCAAATTACAATCTTGATATTGATCCAACGGAATTAGCCAAAATAGAACAACTAAAATATTTAATATCATTACCTAGTTTATTTAAGAAAAGTATTAGTTTCTTTAACAATTACAATATATATATAGGTATTAATAATACAGATTTAGGTTTTATTATTTCTAATGAACCTTTTTTACATTTTGAATTAGGATTTAATGATATTTGTTTTCCAATTAATCCACACTTAGCTATAATTATGCAAGTAAAAGATGTTGATGATGAATTTTTGGTTTGTCATTCAAAACCAAATAAACAGAATATAATAGAATTAAGTATTCATGACATAATAAAATACAATATTTTTCAAAATCACTTGATGAGTAAATATCTATTTGGAAATAAAACAGACTTAGAAAATACCATAAAAATAATATCTTTGTTAAAAAAATAATAATATTGTTCTCCCTCCCACCCATAGGTATGCCTGAAAGGAGGTGAAAAAGGTAATGGCTGGGAGTATTGAAAAAAGAAAAGGAGATAGTTACAGATTAGTCTACTTTGCAGGATACAACTTAGAAGGAAAACCTATTAAGAAAACTAAAACCGTTCATTGTAAAAGTATGAAAGAAGCTAAAGTAGAACTTGCTAAATTTGTTGCAGATTGTGAAAAAGGTTTGTATATTGAAGGAAAATCTCTAAAATTTAAAGATTTTGTCGAAATATGGAAAAGAGATTATGGAGAAAAAGAACTTGCCCCTTCAACATATACTAGATATTTAGGAATGCTAAATAGTAGAATTATACCTTACTTTTCACATTTCCATGTAGATAAGATTAAACCTACAGACATTATGCAATTCTATGATTTGTTAAGTAAAGATACTCAAATAGTTCGAAGAAAAAACAATAATGGTAAAAAAACAGGAAAACCTTTATCATCAAAAACTATAGCAGAACATCACAGGCTTCTTCATGCTACGCTACAAAAAGCAGTTTATTGGCAATTAATACTTGCAAATCCTGCTGAACGTGTTCAACCACCTAAAACTAGAAAACCTAAAAGAAGATACTATGATGATGAACAAAGTAAAGCATTAGTTTCTAACTTAATGGAACTTACAGAGGATCAAATCAAATATAAAGTTGCTATACTATTAACACTTTTTACTGGAGTTAGACTTGGAGAGCTTATGGGGCTTGAATGGAATGATATTAACTTTAAAGATGGAATTGTATGCATTAATCGTTCTAGTCAGTATTTAGCAGAAAAAGGTGTATTTACTAAAACACCAAAAACAGAAAGCTCTATAAGAGAAGTTGGAATACCAGATTTCGTTGTTTCATTACTTGAAGAATATAAATTATGGTATGACAATCAAAAAGAGTTCTGTGGCGAATTATGGATTGATTCTAATAGGTTATTTGTACAAGCAGATGGTAAGCCAATGCATCCTTCTACTATTAGTAAGTGGTTTGTAAAATTTGTAGAACGAATAGGACTACCTGTAATTAACTTTCATGGGTTAAGGCACACAAATGCTACCTTACTCATAGCACAAAATATTGAAGTCCCAATAGTATCAGCAAGACTTGGACACGCACAAATAACAACAACATTAAATTTCTATGTACATCCAATTATTGCTCATAATAAAACTGCAGGATTTGCATTAGAAAATCTGTTACTACCTGGACGTCAATAAAAATCTTTTTTCACTAAAGTCATTAAACTTTTCACGATAAAAAAAGTAAAAGACTACTAAATATTTTTTTAGGTTTCCCATAGTCTTTTACTGAAATTTTATTAGAATTATCAATAGTTTTTGAGGATTTCTTCACCACCATTTCCCCAAATGGCACTTTTTAGGGGTAAAATAAAAAATAGCAAATCTCTAAAAGACTTGCTACGCTTTGGTTGCGGGGGTAAGACTCGAACTTACGACCTTCGGGTTATGAGAACTAGCGGTCAAATCCCGTTATTTCCATAGAATATTAAAAAGTGCTATTCTGTAAGGTTTCAGAACAACACTCTTTTTATTATTTCTCTTTATTTCCTTTGTTTTTCGTTTTGGTTGTGGTCAAAAAAGTGGTCAAATTATGGTAATCGTCTGGTGAGACTTCATCTATATCGTTAGCTTTCTTTTTATCTAAAAAACTAATCGGCCTATATTTTTTGCCTTTTATTTCAATATAACCATTTTCATTTCCTTCATAAATGACTGCTCTACTTATTTCATCGGATGTGTCATCAAAAACATATTCAATAACATACATTCCATGTTTTAAATATATCTTTGCTGATTCGTCCCATAAAAATGAATTTGCTTCTCCTAAATCAGGACAATATACATCAATAAGTTCAAATTCTCTATTATTAATTAATACACTTGTTGATTCACCTTCTAAATTAAAGCTAGGGTCTTTTGTAATTGTTTTTAAACACTCTATTAATGATATATGCTCTCCAACTCTTGGGTAATCTGCTTCGGCAAAATTTTTTATTCTTCTTCTTAGTTCTTCATTCATATTATTTCCTCGCTTTCTAAACTATGGCTTCACTAATTATATTACCGCAATCTTTACACATTATATCTGGATCTTGCTCATCTACACTTTCATTTAATAATGTTCCTGTTAAATGTATACCTCCACATATTGGGCATACTGCTAATTTATATCCGATAGGAAGTGGTACACATCTACTAAATTTTATAGAATTATGTTTTTTCATTTTTTTACCTCCTCGATTTATCTTAATTATATTATAAACCGATTCGTATATTATGTGAAATACAAAAAAATTATAGAATTATAACCAAAGGTTATAACTCTATTTTCTTATTTGTTTTCTCTTATAAATTTTACTAATTGATTTAATTCTTTAAACTTATTTTTTTTATTTATATATATACCATATTCTATCGGTGGAATTTTAAATTCTGTTGTCAACTCTGATATTTCTTTATTATTCAATTCTTTTTCTATATATTCCTTACTTATAAGTCCTATAATTTCATTATCATCCTCAATAATATCCAACATGGCATTATATGTAATATATTTTGCATTTACTAATTTGTCTTCTTCAATTTCTAGTGCTTTGAGAAAATTATTGGTTGTTGCAGACCCTTTTCTAGGCAAACATATTTGCATACCTATGATATCTTCAATTCCAATTTGCTTGCCTAATAATTTTGAATCATTATTAACTACTAAAATATCTTGAATTTCTCCAACCTTTATAAATTCTATTTTATTATGATTATAGTTATCTGTTTTTTTTGAAATAATAATATCAAGTTTTTCATTTTCTAGTTTAGCTATCATATCAGATAAATCTGGAGCTAACATATTTATTAAATCTGTATCAGATATATTAATTGTAATATTCTCATTAATATTAGAAAATTTAGTTAATATTTTACTAAACATTTTGTACATACTTACATGTACTCCTAAATTTATATTTCTGTTTTTTCCATATTTAACAAAAATACTATTTAGCGTTTCTACCGCTTCTTTTGCTTCTTCATATATTTTTTGACCATCAGAAGTTAATTCTATTCCATGATTAGTTCTATTAAATAATCTTAATTCAAGAGCATTTTCTAAATTTTTAATGTGTTTTGTAACAGCTGGCTGAGAAATATTTAATTTTTCACTTGCCTTTGTTATATTTTTCTCGTTTGCAACAATTGTAAATATTCTATATAATTCTAAGTCTACCATATTTAAATCTCTCTTTCTACTTGTTTTTGGTCTAATAAATATTCTTCTCCTACTTTCATTGTTGTTGCTCTATATGGCATACGTTTCTCAAATTCCTGACAAACTTCATCTGATGTACAATGTGCTAAATAAACTCCTTGTACATTATTATTTTGCATATATGATATTGTTTCTAAAGTACTTTCATCCACATTCTTTAAGTGAAAACCTCCTATAACTGCCAGTATATTTCTTTCACCTGTTATTTTTTTTGCAAATTCAACCGTATTGCATATTCCACTATGTGCACAACCTGATATTACAATTAAACCTTTTGAAGTCTTTATTGCAATCCCTGTGTCATCTATTGCTGCATCATCAGTGCCATCTTCTTTTGTCATTGGAAAACTCTTTGTTTCAAAATCAGTTTTTCTTTCTATTTGACCTAAAAAGAAAATATTTTCTGTTATTTTATATGGTTCTGTAGTTTGTATTAAATCAAACTTTTCTGATAATTCTTCTACCTTTTGATTTAATCCTCCATAATTTCCTGTTCTTTTACTTACTCTATAACAATCGCATCCCGGACAGCATATTAAAGGAATCTTTTTATCTATATGTTTTAAACCATTTCCATGGTCATAATGTCCATGACTTAATACGATTGTATCTAGATCATCTAAATTTACACCTAATTTTTTAGCATTTTTCTTAAATATATCAGTTTGTCCTGCATCTAACAAAATTTTATATCCATCAACTTCAATATATAATGAAAGTCCATGTTCATTTTCTAATTGTGGATTATTTTTTCTATTATCATTTAAAACAACTATTCTAACCATATATTCCTCCTAAAACATATATTACAATTTTAACATATTTTTCTATTTTTGTATATGTTTTAAACCAAAACGCTTTTATTTATAACAGATTTTTCTTAATTATTATGTTATATAATTTAAGTTCTTTTGTCCATTTAAATAGATGAATTTTTAAAAAAATTTAGGAATTTTTCAATTTAGACTTCAAATTTGCCTTCTAGATTACTTTAATAAGTGAGAAAATTATTTTTCATATATCATACTCCCACAAACTCATTTTTCCTTTTGCCTCTATCGGTTCATCAAATACTTCTGCATTTTCTAGCTGCCATGCAAATTTTTCAATAAATGTGCTTTTAGCATAAACATCTTTATTCTCTTTTAAACATTTTCCTTTGAAATCATCATCACATTTTATGCAATCTACTAATGTTACTTTTCCTAATATTTTTCCACTTGGCATATCTTTTGGAATATATTTTGCTAATCTTTTCATTGCTTCTTTATCTATTCCTTTTCCTGCATGTATTAATAAATCTCCTCTATATTTAGTTTGCCAACTTCTAAATTCAAATCTTTTATCTCCTTGCATTATTAGTGTTGCCCAAGGTTGTTTTATTGTTAATACTTTCATATTTTTTTCTCTTTAAATATTTCTTTAAATAATTCTCTAGTATTATCATATGTAATTGTTTCAATTGCCTCATCGAAATCTAACCATTTTATATCATTCACTTCACATTCCTGTGCTTTTATCTCTCCACCTATACATTTGGCAATAAATAATACTACTTGTTTTAGTTTTCCTTTATCTGTTACATATTCCATTGTATATCTTTTATTAGCATCAATTTTTACGTCTAAATTTGTTTCTTCTTTTACTTCTCTAATTGCAGTTTCAATCTCTGTTTCATTTTTTTCCACATGTCCTTTTGGGAATCCCCAATGTCCTTTTGTTTGCTTGATTAATAGTACTTTATTGTCCTTTATTATAATGCATCCACAAGATTTTTCTCTTTCTTTATTAGTACTTTTACTTATTATCTTATCTAATTCTATTTCTGCTTTTTTCACAAAATAATTATCTGTATAAACTGGTATCCCTATTTTATTAACTTTTTGAATTAATTTTTCTACAGTATCTAATTCCTTGTTTTCTTCTGTTTCTATTTCTATTAAATTATCTCCATTTTTTATATCTTTAATTGCTAATTGAAATCCATCTTTTTCGTATACTACATCATCTTCTTTTATATTCATAATTTCTTTGTACCCTATTGCTTTTAATAATTTCTTAGCATCCTCTATTTCTAGAATATCACAATTAACAGCTTCTTGATTTAATATATTGCCAGACTCATCAAAGTTTTTGATTTTAAATGTTATTAGTTTTGTTCTTCTATTTGACATTTTTCCTATAATATCTCTTACCAATACTGCTTTAGATAGAATATCTCTTGTATTAACCTTGCCTAACTCCACTTCTTCAGGTACGAAATATGTATCATCCATTGAGAATTTATCTATTATTTTGAAGCCTTTTTCCTCTACTATATTATAGAACTCATCTAATTCACATTTAATTTTTAGTGTTATTTCATTACTATGTTTTAAACTCATCTTATTCTCCCTTCTATTTTTTCTTTGCTATTACATTGAATATATGCCAATGTTTCATTTTGCCTAAACCAGTAGCTCCATCTTTTTCAACTTCTTTAAATTCTATAATCTCAAAATCTTTAAATAATTCTATTACCTGCTCTTTTGTTAGAAAAGTCATTTCTTCTTTTGTATTTTTCCATTCGTCATTAATTCCAAAGAAATTACCAACAAAATATCCATCTTTTAAAATACTATTATTTATCTTATTCCATAATTCTTTAAAATTATTTTTATTGCAAAATGGGAGACAATAATTAGCTACGATTAAATTATTTTTTTCTAATTCAAGACTTTCAAAATTTTGTTTTTGAAATCTAAATTTTTCTAACTCTTCATTATTTAATCTTTTAGCAATTCTTTCTTCAACACTTTCTCTATCAATTGCAAGTACATTCCAATTATTTTTTATTAAATATACTGTATCGTTTCCAGCACCACAACCTAGTTCAATTGCTTTACCTGGATTATATTTTACTTTTTCAATCAAGTATTGCACATTTTTTCTAGGCTTTTCTGATTCTGTGTTATTGTAATATTTTTCTATATTTTTCATTAAATTCACCTTTATTTTAAATCATTATTTATTTTATGTATTGGAAATTTATTTTCTTTTAAGACATCTTTTATTGCTTTTGGTAACAATAGATATTCTTCTATTTTATCTAAATCTATCCATTCATATTGTAAATAATCTTTTCCTTCAACATTTTTCATTATATATTCTATTTTTTTATCTTCTTCATTTGTAAATTCTATCTTATGTACAAACATTATCTCATGATATTTTGAACCTTTCATCTCAAAAAAATTTTCAATTGTTGATATATATCCTGTTATTTCAATGTCTTTTCCTAGTTCTTCTTTAATTTCTCTTTTAATTGTATTAGCTGAACTTTCTCCTATTTCAACTCTTCCTCCAATTAGGGCATAATGGTCAGAATTAACATTTCTATGAACCAAAATTTTACCATTATGAATCATTACTCCTGCTGCTCTTACATTCAACTTATAATCATCTACATCAATTGTTATATCCATATAAATCTCTCCTCTCAATCTCCCCAATTATACCACTCCCTGTGCATAATTCCAACAAATTTATTGTTAAAACTTGTCTAACTCAGTCAACTCTCGCCATAATTGTGACCAAAGTGTGACATTTTCACTTGAAAACGCAAGAAAAAAGCACCTGCCAAAATCTAGCAAATGCTTCATTTTATTATGTTTTCCGAGTCTAGTATCAAATCATTGGTATCCGGGTTATGAGCGCCGGCAAAGGCACTTTTGAAGATTTATGAAAGTTTAAGCTTTTGTTGGTATTTAGCCATTTATAGAAGATTTAGTTTGCTGAACATTTATGCAATTTTAGGATGTTTTTGGAAGCAATTCTTCCCAAAATTTTCCCAATTTGTTTGCACAGTTTTTTGGATATTTATGGGAAACCTAAATTTTATTGATAGTGTAAAGTAATCTATGAAAAATTGGAATATGAAAAAAATATCAAGAAAAAGTAAAAAAGCACATTGAAAAGTTAAAAATATGCAAAAAAAACATGATAAATAATACTTCAGACTAAACAATTTTAAAGATATTTGTAAATGTTTTGTCAAGTGGTCACTTGCAAGGTGTAAATGCATTTGACAAAGCATTTACAAATACGTTTTAAGTTGGTTAAGCCGAAGTAAGGTAAAGTATGAAGTTGCAGTAAATCAAGTTTTTTGTTGTTTGATGATTAATTGCTGAGAAAGCTCAATTAATATTTGCCATTTAGCAGGCATAAGTTCAGCTTTTTCTAGTTCTGGCACTTCATTTAATGGTTTCCAGTAGGTGTAAGAATGTGGTCTTAAAAAGTTGTGATAAGCAACAAATAGGCATAAATGAGTATTAGCACCATCATCAGAGCCATAACCGATTAGTAACTTTGTGAGAAAATTTAAAAGTACAATTAAGTCTTTCAATAATTTGTTTAAGCCAACAATACTAAGTAGAGATAGGGTCATCATTAGTTAAGCCAATAACTTGAGTAACATCAAAATGCATACCATGTAAAGCAAATTGTTGCTCAGCTAGCTTGTAAGCAGTATAGCCATCAGCAACAAATTTAAGAGCTTTGCCAAGAAAGGTTTTAAACTTATCAAAAGCCATACGCATAGCTAAAATACAAGGAGTTGTATCACGAGAATCAGAACTTCTGTAACCAAGAATAGATTTTTTGATAGCATCCATAATAAACCAAACATAACGTTTAGAGCCTTTAACTTTAGTATAAGTTTCATCAGCAGCTAAGTAGTTAGTTGGTTTGTAATCAAAAGAATCATCAAAAGGCTTGACACAATATGCAGCAGTAGTAGCATAATTAGCAATTTGAGCATGAGAGATTTTAATACCATGAACTTTACGCATAGCATCTCTAGTTTTACGAGTAGAAAGTCCACAATTAACAAGATAAGTAAGACATAAGCCCATAACCTGAGGAGAAAACTTACGAAATTGGAGACTAGAGGCATTAAGAATATAAATCAACCTTAAAAAAATCAAGTTTAAATTCACGATATATGTAATGTAGTTTAAATTTTTCGAGTTTAGCCTGATACCCAGCTAAACTGTCCTTAGATAAAGAATTGAGAGAATTTTGATAATAAGAACAATTAGGATTAGTACATTTATGAATATTAAATAATTTACGTTTTTTCTTAAGTTCTAAGGCTTTACCACAATGAGGACAACAAAGTTCAGGAGGATTATCAATATAATTTTGACGATTAAAATGAGAATCACAAACTTTGCACAAAAATTGACCACGACCACCAGTATTGTCGTAGATATATGTGTGGAGAGCATTACAACAAGGGCAGCGAACATCAATTTTTACCACGAGATTTAATAGGTTTCAAAGGCTTATCATGTTCTTTAAGATATTGATTTAAAAGTTGCTTGTAATCTTTCTTTTCAGGAACTTTAATCAGAGGCAATTTATCAACTTTTAATTTATTGTATTTAGGAGAAAACAAAGAATCATCTTTAGATTTTTCTAAGTTTAAAGGTATATTTTTAACAATAAATTTGAATAAAAATAAAATTTGATTATTTAGCTCTTGAATATGAGCTAGTAATAGAGGTATAATTGTATACATGATACACTACTCTTTTATGGTAATTATTGGTTATTCGTTGTAACAATTATACCATAAAAAGATGGGGGTATCATTTTTTATTGTAAAAAAATGATATAAACCTTGAAAATACAGGGGGTGTAACTAAATATAATATAAAATTAGTTTACACTACCATATATGTATAGGATGTTTTGAATAAGGTTAATTTTAGAGATGCTAATGATGATGATATATTAAAGGATTGGTTAATGTTTAGAGAGGATTTTGCGTAATGTTTCTAAGGATAATAAGCAGTTTGTTCAGTCTCAGCTTGATAAGTTGTATGATGATTTTATGAGGTATCTGGATTATTGGAATGTGAAGTATTATAGGAATGGGTTTGTGGATGGTGTGCAGATGATTAGCGGGTGTTGTGATAATAATATTTTCTTTTAAAGTGTAGGATTTGCACTTTAAAAAATAAAAATCGCACTTTAAAGTATCAGAAAGGCGAGATTAATTCTCGCCTTTTACCTAAATAAATAATAAATTACACTTTTCCATGTATGATGAAATGTCAACATTTCTTCTTGTATACCATTTTTACCATTAGATTGCAGTATTAAAGTTCATTTAATAAAATCAGACCTTTCAAATTCGATTATATATAAAGGAATACCACATGTAAGTACTATATCAATTCTTATAGATGTATTATTCATTATTTTTTCAAATTTTTTTAGTTCTTTAACCTTTTTTAAATTTTTATTTTTTTCATTGTATTTACATTCATATATAGCTAGCCAATTATAAGATTTCTCATATGGAGTAATAATTAGTATTTCTCCTTCATGTTCGCATTTATATTCATCACTTATTTTTAAATTCTTCGGTATATCCTCTTCTTTGATATATATATCAATTTTTTCATATATTACTTTTTTTCAATTATTAATGATATTATTCTTCCAATAAAATATATTACAAATAATATCAAAGTTGCAATTGATGCTATATTTCCTAACATTATCTACACCTTTTCCTTTCACATTTATTATCCTATTCCTTCATAAACACTTTAATATATTCACTATTATTTCTAGCAATTTCTATTTCAAACTTACAGTTATATTTTTTATTTTTGTAGTTCTTATATTCTAATTCAAAAAAATTTACAACATAAGGACCGCATTCCCTCCATAAAATTGATATCTATAGATATGACATATTTATTCTTTGTCTGAAAATTTTGTGGTTCTATAATATCTAATTCATTTTCGCCTTCTAATTTATATATATTTAAAATTTTTCCATCTTCATTCTTAATTAGAGGATATTTAATTATCATATCTCCTTTATTAACTAGTTCAAAATATACTTTTCTATGTTGTGTAAAATTATTTTGCACATTATCACATCTATA
>OGRU01000895.1_pt1 | contig 25311 bp, 22 predicted proteins | sample 1553541 | NCBI WGS metagenome assembly OGRU01 (sample SAMEA2580068, study PRJEB22360) | human gut metagenome | biome: human gut; feature: human-associated habitat; material: faeces | place: Denmark | collected 2008/2010
CCGGTATTGGCTGTTTCTAGTGGCCGTACGCAAAAGCATGGAGCAGCAGCGTGCCAGGGAGACTTGTCGGCACAGTTTCTCGACTATAAGAAGGGTCTGGTTGATCTGCATCTTTCAGGCAAGCTGGCAGAAGTGCAGCATTCGCTGGTTCAAAAGGCGCAGCGGTTTACGCTGCTTCATGCTCGCATGAGTTTCAAGAAAAAAATGGTGAGTCGTCTAACGTTTGCGCTTAGTCATTTGAGCATGATTGCCGCTCTTTGGCTGATGATTCCTTCCGTTCAAGAAGGTCGCCTGGCAGGTGTTTATGTGGCTATGCTGGCGCTTCTTGTGCTGGCCAGCTACGAAGCGGTGCTGCAGATGCCGGAAGCGGTGCTGCAGATGGACGAGTCTCTGGCGGCAGCGGAGGAAATGCGCGCGGTGTATGAGATGAATGGGCCAGTGTTAAAGCCGACTGCAACGCCGCAGGGCAGGTTGGATATTCTGGCAGAAAATGTGGACTTTCACTATCATCAAGCTGAGCGCTGTTTTATTGAAGGTTTGAACATGCACATTCCTGAAGGCCAACATGTTGCTGTTGTTGGTGAAAGCGGCAGTGGGAAGTCTTCGCTGGCGCGAATTTTTTCCGGTATGTGGCACATTGACGGCGGCCGTTTAATGCTGGGAGGATGTGCCTATACCGACATGGCGTATGATACTCTTCACCGTCTTGTGGCCAGTGTGGAGCAGGAGAGTTATTTCTTTTACACCACCATTCGTGAGAACATGCAGCTAGCCAGGCCGACGGTCAGCGATGAGGCCATTTGGCAGGCATTGACAATGGTTGAATTGGACGACATCGTGGCGGCCTTGCCGGAAGGGTTGGATACGGTGCTGGCGGAAAATGCTGCCATGTTTTCCGGCGGTCAGCGACAGCGGTTGGCCATTGCTCGCATGCTTGTACAGGAACCGCGCGTGGTGATTCTCGACGAAGCGCTGCAAAAATTGGATAAGCGTTTGGCGGAACGGATTTTTGAACGCCTTTTGACGTGGGGCGAAGGACGAACCATGATTGTGATTAGCCATAGTTTAGAATTGATAGAGAAGCTTGACTTTTCATACGTTCTTTCGTATGGTAGAATCATTGAGCAGGGAACGCATAAGAGGCTTCTTGCTGAAGCACATGGTCATTATCGGGCCTTGTATGACATTGAACAATCGCAATTTTGAGGAGGAGAATCATGTATCAATTACAAACAAACAACGGCCTTGTTTGGGTAGAAGCAGATGCCCTGGCCGAAGTACCAGAAATTGTCCATGCTTTTTCTACGCGCCATGGCGGCCGTAGTGGTTTTCCTTATCAATCGTTGAATTTGGGATTGCATACCAATGATGACATTATGATCGTACGCAGCAATCGGGATCGTTTTGTGACAAATTTTGGCATTAGCCCTGGCGAAGTGGTCAGTCTTCATTTCATGCATTCGAACAAGGTGCTGGAGGTTGGTAAAAAAGATGGCGGTAAAGGCTTTCATTCCGCGAACGATGCCTTGGGGGATGCCGATGGCATGATTACCAATGTGCCGCGTCGGGCTTTGTTTGTGACCTATGCAGATTGTGTGCCAGTATTGTTTTACGATTCGGTGCACCATGCCATTGGTGCCTGTCACGCAGGCTGGCGTGGAACAGTTGCTGGGATTGCCATGGAAACCGTGAAGGCGATGCAGAATGCCTATGGAACCGCACCGGAAGATCTGACAGTGGTTGTTGGGACAGCCATTGATCCTGAGCACTTTGAAGTGGGGCAGGAAGTGGCGGATGCTGTTTCCGCACATGCTGTTGTGCCAGAACGGCTGCTGCAGTCCCGTAAAAATGGAAAATATCTGTTTAACATTTGGCAGGCAAATATTGATCAGTTGATGGCAGTGGGCGTACCGCGAGAAAATATTACACTGGTGGATTTGTCAACCTTTGCCCGCGATGATCTGTTTTTCTCGCATCGTCGCCGTTTTGGTGGCGAAGTTGGCCGTCAGGCCGCGTTCATCATGTTACAATAGGAGAAGAAGAATGCTTTCAAAACGACTAGAAGCGGTGGCATCCTTCGTGCCAAAGGGCGCACGCATGGCTGATATTGGCTGTGATCATGCCTATCTTCCCATTGCGTTGCTGCAACGGGGGCAAGTCGCACATGCCATTGGTTGTGACATTAACGTAGGCCCGCTGAATGGGGCAAAAAAGAACGCTCAAAGCGTCGGGCTTGATGATGCGTTGCTGGAATTGCGTCTGGGCAATGGTTTGGCACCGCTGGCACCAGGAGAAGTGAACGTGGTAACTTTGGCTGGTATGGGTGCGGGACTGATGACGGATATTCTGGATGCATCACCGGATGTTGTGGCTCAGCTGCAGCGCATTGTTGTTTCGCCAAACGTAGCACCATGGCTGATGCGCCGTTGGGGGATGGAACATGGCTTTGCCGTGGTTTCGGAAATGGTGGTACAGGACAATGAGCACTTTTATGAGGTGTTTGTTTTAGAAAAACAGATCGAGCCGATTCGATACGATGAGCAGACGCTGTTTTTTGGCGTTGAGTTGTCCCATCGTTGTGACGAAGTGACCCAGGCCTATTTTGAAGAGCGTTGGCAAAGCGATGAACGTTTGTTGAACACTTGGGCGCCGCTTGTGGAAAATCATCCGGAGCTTGCTGTTCGATACGAACGTTTGTCAAATTTGTGGAACGGTTGGAGGAATGATCAACCATGCAAGTAAAAGATATTATGCAGAAGTTGGAGTGTTTGGCCCCGCCGACACTCAAGGAAGACTGGGACAATATTGGACTGCAGATTGGTGATCCCGATGCAGAGGTGAAGCGTGTCCTGTTGGCGTTGACGCCGTCATTGACAGTGGTGCAGGAAGCGGTGAAAAAAGATGTTGATTTGATTGTGACGCACCACCCATTTATTTTTAAAGGTGTCAAAACCTTGCGTACTGACACAGCGATCGGGCGCATGAGCCAGCTGTGTATCAAGTATGATGTTGCCCTTTATGCGGCACATACCAATCTTGACATTGCCGAAAACGGTGTTAATGATGTTCTGGCCGAGCGCTTGGGCCTTGTAGATATTGAAGGGCTTGTGGAAACACAGGCGCGCCCGCGCTATAAGGTTGTGGTGTTTGTGCCACATACGCATTTGGATGTTGTAAAAGAAGCCATGTTTGCGGCTGGTGCAGGGAAACAAGGGGCTTATGATTCCTGTTCCTGGTCGGTGAGCGGGCAGGGACAGTTTTGTCCGCAGGATGGCGCAGCGCCTTATCTCGGACATGTTGGCATGGTGGAACAAGTGGAAGAAGTGCGGCTGGAAATGCTGGTTGATCCAACGTCGCTGCATGCGGTGTTGCGTGCACTGCGTGAGGCACATCCATACGAAGAACCTGCTTTCGATGTTTTAGTGAATGAAGGCAGTGTTGTTCGTGAAAGCTTGGGGCGTATCGGTCGTTTGCCAGAAGCAAGGCCGTTTTTGGATTGGGTGGCAGATGTGAAGGCTGCGCTTGCGCTGCCAGTGATAACCTATGCTGGTCCGAACGATGGAATGGTGGAACGTGTCGCTCTTTGTGGCGGCAGTGCTACGGAATTTTTGGCACGCGCCAAGCAGTCTGGTGCAGACGTGTATGTAACAGGGGACATGAAATATCACGATGCGCAGCAGGCTGTTGAACTCGGTCTTCCAATGGTCGATGTTTCGCATTATGCTGGAGAGCGGCCCGTATTAGAAAAATTGGCAGCTTATCTAAGCGATGCTTTTGAATCAGAAATCGATGTTATGATTTCGCAGGATGAAGAAAATTTTATGCAATATTGTTAATTTATTTAGGGGATGATTGAAATATGAGAAAGTGGATGAAAAAAGCAACAGCACTGCTCCTGTGTGGAGCAATGGCGGGCGGCCTTCTTGCCTGCGGCAACAATCAAGCACCAGCTGACAGTGCGCCAGAAAGCGCGCCGCCATCTGCAGAAGAACAGTCTGCAGATGTGATTCGTGTTGGCGTGTTAAATATCGCCGACAGCCTGCCAATTTTTGCGGCTGAACAAGAAAACATGTTTGCAGATGCGGGGCTGAATGTTGAAATTTATCCGTTTTCCAGCAGCTCCGATCAATCAAAAGCTGTAGAAGCTGGCGAACTGGATATTGTCATGAATGACATGATTGTTCAGAGCTTGATGAAAAAAGCGGATACCAACACCAAAGTTGTCAGCATGGCTTTTGGTGCGACTCAGCAGGAAGGACGCTTTGTTGTGGTTGCAGCACCAGATAGTGGCATCACAACGCCAGAAGATTTGCAGGGAAAACGTGTTGCAATTTCCACAAATACCATGATGGAATACTTGATGGATCAATATGAAAAATACTATCATCTTGATGCGGAAAGCATCGAACTTGTGAACATGCCAGACTTGATGCTTCGTGTGGAAACACTGTTGCAAGGTAAAGACATTGATGCGGCCATCCTGCCGGATCCATTGGCTGCCTTTGCATTAGCCAAAGGTGGGATCAGTGTTATTGATGACACTACTTTGGATGAAAATTATTCCCAATCTGTTTATTTGGCTACTGATGACTTTATCAGCAACCATAAACCATCTCTGGATAAGTTTATGGAAGTTCTTTTCCAGGCCATGACGGATATTAACGAAAATCCAGACAAGTACCGCGATCTTCTGATTGAGAAAGCCAAAGTTCCAGAGGAACTGCGCGACAACTATCCAATGCCAACCTACACGCCAGGGGCTGTTCCTAGTGAACAAGAAGTGGCGCGATTGGAAGCGTGGTTGGTGGAAAACCAACTGTTGGATAAGGTTTATAGTTATCGTGACCTTGTCGATACATCTTATATGAAAGAGGCAGAGCAGTGATTTATCATCTGACCGATGTCGGGTTTACTTATAAAGAAAGCGCCAACACCTTGTTGGCGCATTTTGATTGGCAAATTAATGAAAAGGAACGTTGGGCGTTGATTGGTCCTTCTGGCTGTGGTAAAACCACCCTGCTTTATCTGTTGGCCGGGCTGAAAAAACCAAGTGAAGGAACCGTTGTCTGCCAGGGCAAAGTTGCCGCTGCGCCGATGGAAGGTGTCAGCTTTATTCAACAGCATTACGGGTTGTTTCGATGGAAAACTGTGAAGAAAAATTTGGCGTTGCCGCTGGCTTTGAAAAAAATGCCACGTCAGAAAATCGCAGAAAAAGTGTCGCAGGAAATTTCGCGCCTTGGTTTGCAAGGGCTGGAAGATAAATATCCATCACAGCTTTCTGGCGGGCAGTGCCAGCGCGTCGCCATAGGGCGTGCTCTTATTGATGAGCCGCAGGTTTTGTTGATGGATGAGCCGTTTTCGGCGCTTGATGCATTGACCAGAGAAAAGCTGCAGGAAGAAATTTTGCAGCTTTCGATTGAAAGCGGTGTGACCTTGGTGTTGGTTACTCACAGTATTGAAGAGGCTGTTTACGTTTGTGATCATCTGTTGGTTTATAGCAAAAACAGTGAGGTACCAGTGGTTGTCGATAACAGAACGATACCAAAAGATCGTTATGATGCAGCGTTTGTGGCGCAATGTGCGTACGTTAAGCAACTTCTGGAAGGAGGCGAAGGGTGATGAAGAAAACAGGCTCTGTTGTTCTTGCGTCCATTGCGCTCTTGCTTTGCTGGCAACTGGCCAGCTGGGCATTGGATAAGGCGTTTTTGCCAGGACCGCTGGCGTCCTTTCAGGCTTTCATTGCTCTTTGTGCCGAAGGTGAAATGTGGCCGCAGTTTTCTATCAGTGCTGTGCGCGTTTTGGCAAGCACTGCTTTGGGTGTGGTTTTGGCGGTACCGCTTGGAATGATGTGTGGTCGATCGGAGCGGCTTTATCAAATTAGTACACCATTGGTGGCGATTCTCTATCCGTTGCCAAAAGTCGTTTTTCTGCCAATATTGGTGGTTCTTTTTGGTCTTGGAAATTTGCCAAAAATTGTTTTAATCACCCTGATTATCTTTTTTCAAATTTTTGTGGTAGTGTGCGACGCAGCGCATCAACTGCCGCAGGAAAGTGTGGATTCCATGCATACGATGAGTCGCCGGGTTTGGGATGTATTCTGTCACCTTCTGATGCCAGCTTGCCTGCCATCGGTTCTGACATCGCTGCGAATCTCTGTTGGCTCGTCGATTGCGGTGCTTTTCTTTGCTGAAACATTTGCTTCTTTCGATGGTTTGGGCTATCTGATTCTTGATGGGATGGAACGCCGCGAATATCCAGACATGTTTGCTGGCATCATTGGTATGGCGCTTCTTGGCATACTGTTGTATGAATGTATTTATTTTGTAGAAAAACGATTCTGCCGTTGGCTGTAAGTCGTTTTCGACCTGAGCAAGTCGTAAAAAGGCTTATTTTTTGTTGAATTTTGAAGACAATGTAGATATTTGGTGTTAATTGTGTCGAAGTACTTTTCGAAAAAGGAATTGTAGGCTATGATATAATAGATTGATAATGAGAGGGAGGCAACATGAAAAAAATCTGTTTACTGTTGGTGACGTTGTTAAGTACGATGTTGCTGAGTGGCTGCTCGGTGTTCTTTGAAGAGCCGTCGGCATTGATTCTGCCTCCGGCGAGCGACCAGGAAGAATACGTGGAACGTACTTTGATCAATTCTTTTTTGAGTGATGGGGAACACTTGGTCGTTCCGGAAGATATGGAAAATCCAGCGGCCTTTATAGATCTTGACCTTGATGGCGACGAACGAAACGAAAAAATGGTGTTCTGGTCGAACAACAATGGCCATGAAGTAGGCGTCTTGCTCATGAAACAGGGAAATGATGGTGCATGGAGCGTTCTTGATCAGATTCGCCAATATGGAAATGCCATCAATTATTTTAACCTCATTGATCTTGATAATGATGGCTCAAAAGAAGCTTGTGTTGGCATTGACGTGGGTGGCAACAATGTGTTGTCTGTTTATAAATTAAATTCGGATGGTTTCAGTGAAGCCGCGCAGTTGAACTATTCGTTTTTGGAAATCGTAGATATCAATGGAGATGGCATCAGTGCCATTCTTTGTGCCCTCAACGACTATAATGATACGGCATCGACGACCACCTTGACGGTTTATGAAAGTCGAGAAAGCATTGAGCCGGTTTATCAAAAAGTATTCGATGGTAACTGCCTGGAGATGACATTTGGAAACGTCAGCTCAACCGAAAAGGGTTTGTATTTTATTAGAACCAATAATTACAGCGATTTAAATGTGGAACTGCTCCTGCCAACTGAAGAAGATGGCTTTGAAGAACAGCTGACCGCGTTGGTTCATTATGTGAATACGGCCGCTTCGCGTGACGCCATTGTAGCGGATGTCACCGGAGATGGGGTGCTGGATGTGCAGTCTATTATTGAGCCGATCGAATCATCTGGTCGAGATGAGGGTGACTATTTGCGCGTTTGGAAAACCTGGGATGGTGCCAACGCGATGAAGAATGTATACGGCGTATTGGAAAATACAACAGACGGTTATACCTTTGTGTTGCCGCAGTATTGTTTGGATTCTGTGCGTTACCAGTTTGTTAGTGACAAAGGCAGTAACCAGGTGCGGTTGTATGATGGCAATAAAGCTGAACCAGCAATTATCCTCTATGCATTAACGGCATCGGAGGCTGAAAAAATACAAAACATGGAAGGGGTAATTTCCTTAGGAACATCCCCTAGTTCTCAGCGCGCTTATTACGCGTTGTGCAATACGGATCGATTTGCTGGGCAATTGATTGATAAAGAAGCCCTTAAGCAACTCTTCCACATTGAAGGAGGACAATGACATGACCAATAAAATTTTAGTCGTAGAAGATGAAGAAGCCATTCGTGGCTTTATCAAAGTTAATCTGAAACGTAATAACTTTGACGTTATTGAAGCTGGAAGCGGCGAAGAAGCATTGGAAAAGCTTGATGATACCGTTGACATCGTGCTGCTCGATGTCATGCTTCCAGGAATCAATGGTTTTGAAGTTTGTGCAAAAGCGCGAGAAGCTTATCCTCAGCTTGGCGTCATTATTCTGACAGCAAAAGGCCAAGAAGAAAACAAAATTGAAGGTCTGGAAGCAGGGGCAGATGATTATATCGTCAAACCATTCAGTCCAAAAGAATTGCTGGCACGCATTAATGCTCTGTTGCGGCGTTTATCCATCCAGGTGGATGAATCTGGTGAGGATGCCAAAGAATTGGTCACCGGTATTTTTACCATGAATATCGACGAAAGACGTTTCCTGAAAAATGGGAAAGAAATAGAATTAACGCCGATTGAATTTTCCTTGGTGAAATATTTTATGGAAAATGCCAACAAAGCCGTTCATCGTGACGAAATACTCAACAACGTTTGGGGATATAATTACGTTGGCGATTTTAAAATCGTTGACGTCAATATCCGACGCATTCGTCAAAAGATTGAAGAAGATCCATCAAAACCAAAATATATTGAAAAGGTTTGGGGTTATGGTTATCGCTGGTGGGGCGGTGATTGATTGTGGCGTCTGGTCTTGGCACAAAGTTGTCGTTGAGTTATGTGCTGATTAGTCTAATAACGCTCATCATCATGGAAGGTTTGTTCTTTTTTGCCATCTATCAATATTACATTACAGGCATGGAACAAACCCTGACAAATAACGCCGAAGCCAGCGCTTCAATGTATAGTCGATATGCACCGTCAGGCAGCATCAAAGACAAACAAGACTTTATTTTTGAAAATATGGACAGCCAGGAAAAAGCATTGGTAGAAGTTTATGACGCCAATGGCCATTTTCTGATTAACAATATTGGTGATACAGAAAACGCCACTGAATTAACGGACGATTACAATGCTGCCGTAAAAGGCGATGTGGAATCGTGGCGAGGAAAAATTGATACCAGAGAAGCGATCATGTCGGTTTCAGTGCCGATTTACGATGGTAAAATTGTGGTTGGCGTTTTGCGATATGTTTCGAGCATGTCAATGGTCAATGCCCTGCTGAAAGAAAATTTTCTGGCAGTTTTCATGATTGGTCTTGTTATCTTGGCAACAGCGGCTATTATTGGGAGAGTAATGAGTGCGCTTATACTGAGGCCTATTCGCAACCTGATTCGAGTAACCCGTGAAATTTCAAAGGGAAATTTAGAGGCTAAAGCAACTGTTTATAGTAATGATGAAATTGGGCAGCTATCAAAAGCCATTAATAGAATGACCGACGAAATTGCCCAATCTTACAAAACAAAAAATGATTTCATTTCAAGCATTTCTCATGAGCTGCGCACGCCGCTGACATCGATCAACGGTTGGGCAGAGACCATTGAGGATTCGCCGGAAGATGTTGAAACGACACGCATGGGTATGGAAATTATTTCTCGTGAAACCAAGCGGATGATTCGATTGGTTAACGATTTACTTGATTTTTCAAAATTACAGTCTCATCGTATTGTTTTGGAACTTGAGCCAATTTGGATGAATGATTTTCTGGAAAATCTGTATAACCAATTTCTGCCACGTGCGGCGCAAGATGAAGTGGCGTTGCGACTGCATCTTGGTAATACTGATGTTATGATTATGGCGGATGATAATCGATTGAGCCAAGTTTTTGTGAACATTTTGGACAATGCGTTTAAATTTGTTAAAGGGCGCGCTTATCCAGAAGTTATTATTCAAGCACATATGTTGGATGATCAGGTTGTAATGACCATTGAAGATAATGGGCCGGGCATGTCGAGTGAAGAACTCCTGCGTGTCAAAGAAAAATTCTACAAAGGCTCTAGTAAACAGAGTGGGACAGGCCTTGGTTTATCCATTGCAAATGAAATTGTTGCCTTGCATAATGGAACATTTTATATTGATAGCATCCGTGGTGTTGGGACAAAAGTGTCCGTTGTGTTGCCGTTTGAAGACTCAACAACGGATGAAGATTCCTATGATCTTGCTAGCGAACCGCCAGCGGATATTGAAGAAAAAGCCGACTAGAGAAAAAATGCGCCCCTGCTAATGAGGAACATCCGCATTAGCAGGGGCGTGTTGCATGAAGCTCTAGTGGGCTTTTTTGCATATCGGAGATATAGAAATGGATCGAAAATAAGAAATAAAAAGCACTTATTGATACAGATGAATTTTTAGGTGCAAATCTGTATCAGAACTGTTTAATTGTAAGAACGAAGATTTGAAAGCAAATAGATAAAAATTTAATGAAAAAAGAGAATAAAAGAGAATAAATAAACTGAGAAATATGAATATTGAATGAAAAACATAAGAATATAAATCTTGCATTAGAGAAGGTGATGGTATCATAAGAAAATGTGTAGTATAACAGATCGAAAAGATTAAAACTGTTATACTACAAAAATGCGATTTAGGGTTGAATTCTCCGAAAATATGGATATAATATAGATAACGGTTGAAGACCTGAGAAGTTATAGAATAAAAGAAATTGAAGAAAAGAAGGTGTGAGTAGGCGTGATTGGAGCAGATATCTTATTAAAATGCCTTGAGAAGCAAGGCGTTGATTTGGTTTTTGGGCTGCCAGGGGGAGCAGTTATTCCGTTGTATGATCGTCTTAAACATTTTAGTGTAAAACATATTTTAATGCGCCATGAACAAGGGGCTGTGCATGCAGCTGATGGCTATGCACGTGCAACAGGCAAAGTTGGTGTTTGCTTTGCAACGAGTGGCCCTGGGGCGGCAAATATGATGACTGGTTTGGGCACGGCGTCGATGGACTCCATTCCTTTGGTTATGATCAGCGGTCAGGTGGCAAGTTCTTTGCTGGGCAAGGACAGCTTCCAGGAAGCGTATGTTACCGGTATGGCTGATGCTGTTACCAAAGCCAGTGTAATGGTAACTGATGCAAGTCAAATTCCACAAGTCATTGCAGATGCGTTTTTAATTGCTTCGCAAGGACGTCCAGGCCCTGTTCTGGTGGATATTCCAAAGGATATCTTTACTCAGGATGTGAAAAATCCTGATTTGGATGTTGAACCAAACGAACGTTATAAACGCAAACTGAAAAATGGTGTCATTACTCGTGAACAGATCCGTAAAGTTGCTCGTATGCTTGCTGAAGCGGAAAAACCGCTGATCATTATTGGCGGCGGCGTGAACACCACTGACGAGGTTCGTAAGAACGTTTTGACGGTGGTGGATCAATTGGATGTTCCGATTAGTCAGACCTTGATGGCCAATGGTGTGATTCCTGGGGACCATAAAAACTTTGTGGGTATGGTTGGGATGCATGGCACAACAGATGGCAACTATGCTATTCAAAATTGCGACTTGCTTTTGGCCGTAGGGATGCGATTCGATGATCGTGTAACAAGCGACACATCGCGCTTCTCACAGCGTTCCAAGAAAATTCATGTCGACATAGATTCTTCAGAAATTGGTAAGAATGTCCAAGTTGACATCCCAATTGTTGGTGATGCAGCAGAATTCTTTGAACTGCTTGCTGGAGAATGTATGGATGAACAGGCCGATCACAGTGCATGGCGTCAGGAAATTGCGGATAACTATCGTCCGCTGCGTCATGGTGATCCAAGCACACTGCCACCAATGGAGCTGTGTGACATTATCAACAAAGAGCTGGATGAAAACACAGTGGTTGTTACTGATGTTGGACAACATCAAATGTGGGCGGCACTGTTCCTGCATCCAAAAGGTCCTCGCCGTTTCCTGACTTCAGGCGGTTTGGGAACAATGGGTTACGGTTTGCCAGCAGCTATTGGGGCGCAGTTTGGCAAAAAGGATTCTCGTGTTGTTCTGATTACTGGTGACGGCAGTTTCCAGATGAATGAGCAGGAACTTTGTATCGTAAAAGAATTTTCCGTACCGCTTAAAATTGTGATGTTCAATAATGGTTATCTTGGCATGGTGCGTCAATGGCAGGAAATGTTTAATGATGCAAACTATGCTGCGACACCTTTGGATGTTGGCCCAAATTGGGAAAAATTGATGGGTGCCTATGATATACCATATCGCTGCATCACCACTTTGGATGAAGCAGAAGCACAGTTGCCAGCGTTGCTTGAGCAGGAAGGCCCAATGTTTATCGAATGTAAGATAAACAGATTGTCAAATGTTTATCCAATGATTCCAGCGGGTTGCTCGTTAGATGAAATAGTGGGGGAATTTGAAGATGAAGCATAAATTAGCAGTAACAGTAGAAAACAACCCAGGTGTTTTGTCACGTGTTTCCGGTCTGTTCTCCAGACGTGGTTATAATATTGACAGTCTTGTCGTTAGTGATACTGAAGATCCAACAGTCTCCCGCATGACTATTGTGGTTCATGGTGATGAAGTAACCATTGAACAGGTGACAAAGCAACTGCATAAGCTCATTGATGTCATCAAAGTCAATGACATTACTCATGAAGATACTGTTGAAAGACAGCTGCTGATGGTTCGCGTATCCTGTGATCGTGAAACCAGAGGCGAAATTAAAACTCTGATGGATATTTTCCATGCGCGTATCATTGATGTTGGTCGCCGTTCTATGATTATTGAAGCAACCGGTGACGACGATAAGATTGATGCAATTATTAAGACCCTGCGTCCATTTGGCGTTCAGGAAATTGTAAAGACTGGGATTAGTGCGATGGTTCGCAGCCCAAAAGAAAAGTAAAATCTACCGCATTAGCGGGTGATTTATATAATCCATTTATTTTTAGGAGGCAATTTTAAAATGGCAGCAAAAATTTATTACAAAACAGATGTTCCTCAAAATGTATTAACGGACAAACAGCTTTGCGTTGTTGGTTATGGTTCTCAAGGCCATGCTCATGCAAAGAACCTGCGTGACAGTGGCTTCAATGTAATCATCGGTATTCGCGAAGGGAAATCTGCTCAGGCAGCTCGTGAAGATGGGTTTGAAGTATATCCAGTTGCTGAAGCGGTAAAGAAGAGTGATGTTATCATGATTCTGACTCCGGATGAAACTCAGCCAGACATCTATAAAAATGAAATTGAACCAAACCTCGAAGCAGGTAATGCACTTGGTTTTGGTCATGGCTTTAACATTCACTTTGGTTACATCAAAGCTCCAGAAGGTGTAGACGTATTTATGTGCGCACCAAAAGGTCCTGGTCACATCGTACGTCGCGAATTTACCAAAGGTTCCGCTGTTCCTGATCTCGTCGCTGTTGCACAAAATGCAACCGGTAACGCTCTGCAGATCGCTCTTTCTTGGGCTGATGGTATCGGTGGTACCCGTGTTGGTGTTATCGAAACATCCTTCAAAGAAGAAACTGAAACCGACCTCTTCGGTGAACAGGCTGTTCTTTGCGGCGGCTTGACCTCTCTGATCGAAGCTGGTTTTGAAACTCTCGTTGAAGCTGGTTACCAGCCTGAAATGGCATACTTTGAATGCTGCCATGAAATGCGCATGATCATCGATTTGATCTATGAAGGCGGCATGGATAAGATGCGTAAATCCATCTCCAACACTGCAGAATATGGTGATTATGTCACTGGTCCACGTATTGTAACTGATGAAACCAAGAAAGCAATGAAAGAAGTATTGGCAGACATCCAGAGTGGCAAATTCGCAAAAGAATTCCGCGATGACTATGCAAATGGTTTCAAAGAATTCTATGCAATGCGCGAAAAAGAAGCTGGTCATCCAATCGAAGAAGTTGGCGGTCAGCTCCGCAGCATGATGCCATTCCTCAACGCAAACGATAAAAACGACTGATATTCTAAGCACTGACAGGTGCGCATAGCGCTCTGGTATAAACAAGTAAGGAAGGTGTTGCTATTGAACGGCGCAGAAATTTTAGTTCAAGCATTGCGAGACGAAGGCGTAACGGATATTTTTGGATATCCGGGTGGTGCCTTATTGGAAATATTTGATGCTCTTGCCAAGAGTCCGATCAACAATATTCTTGTTCGCCAGGAACAGGGGGCAGTGCATGAAGCGAGTGGCTACGCACGTGCAAAGCACACCGTAGGCGTTTGCATTGCAACGAGTGGTCCAGGGGCTACCAATTTGGTAACTGGTATTGCAACGGCGTATATGGATTCCATTCCGCTGGTGGCAATTACTGGCCAGGTTGCGAAGCATCTGATTGGTACTGATGCGTTCCAAGAAACGGATATTACAGGTATTACGACTCCGATCACCAAACATAATATTTTGGTTCAAAACGCGGAAGATTTACCTCGCATTATTGCTGAAGCATTCTACATTGCGCGTTCTGGTCGTCCTGGTCCGGTTCTGGTCGATATTCCTCGTGATGTATCCCAGCAACAGGTGGCTGTGTACGAGCCATGGGAACATGTTGATATTCGCAGCTATAAACCAACCATCTATGGACATGCTGGGATGATTAAACGTGCGGCAAAAGCGATTGCTGAATCAGAACGCATGGTTATCATTGCTGGCGGCGGCGTTAATACTGCTGGAGCAACAAAAGAAGTCTTGGCATTGGCTGAAAAGAAAAACTGTCCAATTGTCTGCACCATGATGGGGCTGGGCAGCGTGCCGGCAAGTGATCCTCACGTTGTAGGCATGTTGGGTACCTATGGCAATCAGGAAGCCAACGATTTGGTGCGTCAGTCTGACGTGCTCCTGGCTATCGGGACTCGTTTTGATGATCGTATCATAAATGCACCAAATCTCTTTGCACCGGATAGCTTCGTCATTCATGTTGACGTCGACCCAGCTGAAATCGGAAAGAACATCGTTCCAGATATTCCGATTGTTGGGGATGCAAAACAGGTCATGCTTCAGTTGGAAGAAGCGCTGCAGCGTAAAGATCCGAATTTGGTGGATTGTAACTACCTCGATCGTGCAAAAGGTGCGCCAGAACCAGATCGCATTGTGCCTAAGGTATTGAATAAACTTAGTGATCTTGTTGATCCAAAAAATAGTTTCTTTACAACGGATGTAGGTCAGCATCAAGTTTGGGCTGCTAACTATTTGAAATGTGAAATGCCGCATCAATTCATCTCTTCTTGCGGACTTGGAACAATGGGATATGGTATTCCTGCAGCCGTTGGGGCACAGGTTGCCTGCCCGGATAGTACCGTAGTGGCCATTACTGGTGATGGTAGTTTCCAAATGGGGATGTATGAACTTGGGACCATTATGGAACAAAAACTTCCGGTAAAGGTTCTCTTGTTTAACAACCAAGCATTGGGCATGGTGCGTCAGCTCCAATACCATTATGTTGGTCAACGATATACCAATGTATTGTTCCAATGTGACATTGACTTTTCAAAGATTTTTGAAGCGTATGGTTTCAAAACCTATCGCATTCTCTCAGAAGATGATATCGAACCTGTATTGAAAGAAGCTTTGGCGGATCCTAATTGCGCCCTGATTGAATGTGCGGTTCCAATGGAAGATAATTGTTCACCAATTACTCTCGGTGGGGCGAACATTAATGACATGGTTAATTGCTAAAGGCAATTGTGTGACTGCAGCACGAAAGTGCTGCAGTTTTTATATTTGGGGGCAATTTTACAGATAATTGTTAATTATTGGTGAAAGGAAAATGGCGACTTTTTTTTGATACGTCCTCTTGACAAGGACGCGAACTTTCGCTAATATCCTTATGTAGCGGATAAACATCCGCCGATAATAGACGAAAGGATGCTGCGTTATGAAAGATAATGCTGTGAATAAACGCTATATCGTCGATGAACGCATTCTGCCAGAGGCGATTTTAAAAACGGCGCAGACCAAAGAGATTTTGGCGAAGAATCCTGGCTTGACCATCAATGAAGCGGTAAAGCAAATTGGCCTCAGCCGAAGTGCGTTTTATAAATACAGAGATGGTATCTTCCCTTTTTATGAAGCAGTGAAGGAAAAAATAGTTACCATTCAGATCAATATGGAAAATGAGGCAGGCGTCTTATCTCGTTGCTTGAATGTTGTAGCGGATTCGGGGGCCAATATTTTAACCATTAACCAAGGGATTCCGACAGAAGGAATTGCTCGTGCGACGATTTCCTTTGAATCCCGTTCTGATGAACGATACAATCTGGAATTGATGCTTGAGTCACTATATGATATTCCGGGTGTGCTTAAAGTAGAACCGATTGGTCAGAACTAATGCGTGGCGGAGGTGACATATGAAAAAAGATATTATTAAAGTGGCGTTGCTTGGCATGGGAACAGTAGGTTCTGGTGTATATGAAGTTATTGAACAGCTGCAAAAGGATTACTTTGTTCATAAAGTTGGTGCGGATGTCCAAGTGAAGCGTGTTTTGGTTCGTACACCGGAAAAATATGCGGATCAGGTTGCTCCTCATACCATTTTGACCACTGAATGGCAGGATATTCTCAATGATGATGAAATTTCTATTGTTATTGAAGTGATGGGTGGCATTGAACCAGCGCGCACCTATTTGATGGATGCTTTGCGTGCAGGAAAAAATATCGTAAGCGCCAACAAGGATTTGATTGCTGTACATGGTCAGGAACTGCAAAAGCTGGCGGCGGAAATGAAGCGAGATTTTCGCTATGAGGCATCTTGCCTGGGGGCGATTCCGATTGTTCAGCCTTTGAAGGAAAACATGGCGGCCAATCATTTTTCTGAGCTTGTTGGGATTATGAATGGTACGACAAACTTCATTCTTACTCGTATGGCTGACAATGGCTTGAGCTTTGAAGAGGCATTGGCGGAAGCCACTGCGCTGGGCTATGCTGAAGCCGATCCAACGGCTGACGTTGAAGGGCTGGATGCAGGCCGCAAGGTTGCTATTCTGGCTAACATTGCTTTTCATACGCCAGCGGTGTTTGACGATGTTCATGTGGAAGGGATTACAAAAATTTCCAAGCTGGATATGGCCTATGCCGATTCGATCAACTGTGTCATTAAACTGCTGGGGATTGCCAGCAAACAAGAAGATGGATTATGCTTGCGTGTGCATCCAGCCATTATTGCAAAGTCTCATCCTCTGGCGACGGTTGGTGGATCTTTTAACGCGGTTTTTGTCAAAGGCGATGCCATTGATGAAGCCATGTTCTATGGCCGTGGCGCCGGTAAGCTGCCAACTGCCAGTGCGGTGGTCGGCGATGTGATCGATATCTGCCGTGATATTGTTTATGGTTGCGAAGGGCGTATCGGCGATTATACCTATGAAAATGTTCCGATTAAATCAATGAGCCAGATGCGTAGTCGCTTCTATGTGCGTTTGATCATTCCGGACCGTCCTGGTGTGTTGGGCGAGGTTGGCATGTTGTTCGGTGACAGCGGTGTTAGCATCGCTCAAGCAATGCAGAAAGATTCAACAAATTCCAAGGACGCTGAATTTGTGATTATTACGCATGAAGTGCTGGAAGAAAAATTCTTGGAAGCGCTTGATCGTTTGAATAATACGGATTCTGTGCGTCAAGTGGAAAATGTCATTCGTATTTATGGGAGGCTTCCGCAATGAACATGAATGAATGGTTTGGGAATGCGCCGCGACTGGTAATAAAAACGCCTGCGACCTCTGCAAATATGGGCCCGGGTTTTGATTGTCTGGGAATGGCCGTTGATTTGCACAATGAGTTGTGGGTGAAGCGACTTGCTGACGGCGAATCTTCCAGTATTACCGTCGAAGGTTATGGTGCTGGCAACTCGGAGACTTTGGACAATTTGATTTATCGCACTTATGTGGATGCGATGCATCAAATTGGTCGTGAGGTTGTACCAGTTGCTCTGCATTGTGTAAACCGTGTTCCTTTTGCCAGAGGTCTGGGATCAAGTTCCGCTGCGGCTGTCAGTGGCCTGGTCTTGGCGCAGTTGATGTCGGAGGGTGCTTTCTCGAAAGATGATCTGATGCAGATGGCTACCGCGATTGATGGGCATCCAGACAATGTTTTGCCAGCGCTTTTGGGGGGGATTGTCATTGGCTGTATGACCGAGGATAATCATGTCGTTGCGAGAAAAATGCAACCGCTGCAAGGCTTGTATGCGTATGCTTTGATTCCGGATTATCCGCTGCCGACATCCAAAGCACGTGCAGCGATGCCGGACGGATACAGTCGTGCTGATGTGGTGCACAACCTTGGGCACCTGGGCTTTCTGGTGGCATCATTGGCTACGGGAAATATGGACGATTTGGCGGATGCATTCTCAGATCGTATTCATGAACCGTATCGCTTGCCGCTGATGCCTGGCATTCAGGAAGCAAAGGAAATTGCCCTGAAAAATGGTGCGATGGCAGCGCTCGTTAGTGGTGCGGGTTCAACCATGCTGATACTTTCTGCAGAAAAGAAAGATTTCAGCGAAACTTTAGTGGCTCTCGAAAAAGTGAATGCCGGTGGACAATTGATCGAAGTTCCGCCGATTGCGACTGGCGTTCAATGCTATAAAAATGAAATGGAGTTGGAAATATGGCCTTAATTGTACAAAAATATGGCGGCACATCTGTTGCCGATCCGGAACGTGTAAAGTTTGTCGCAGAACATGTGGCAGAAACAAAGCGTGCCGGAAATGATGTCGTTGTTGTTGTTTCTGCACCAGCGGGGATGACAGATGATTTGACGAACCGTGCTTTTAAAATCAGTGAAATGCCAAACCCTCGTGAAATGGATATGCTGCTTTCTACTGGGGAACAGATTTCCATTGCGTTGACCGCAATGGCACTCCAGGAACTGGGTCTGAAAGCCATTTCTTTTACCGGTCCTCAGGTGTGCATTCGTACAGATGATTCGCATCAAAAAGCCCGCATTGTTGATATCAATGCTAACAAAATTGGCCGCGAGCTGAGCAATGACAAAGTGGTTGTTATTGCTGGTTTCCAGGGAATTGGGCCTGATGATGAAATTACAACACTTGGTCGTGGCGGTTCTGATACAACCGCTGTCGCTATTGCTGCAGCTATTGGTGCCGATGTATGTGAAATCTACACCGATGTAGATGGTATTTATACATGCGATCCTCGCATGGTGCCAAATGCTACTAAATTAACTAAGATTTCTTATGATGAAATGCTTGAACTTGCCAGCCTTGGTGCAAAAGTGCTTCATCCAAGATCTGTTGAAGTTGCAAAGCTCCATAATGTAAAGCTTTGCGTCCGCTCCAGTTTTAATACACATATAGGGGGAACTTTCGTGGTTAAGTCAGAAGAACTTGAAAAAGAATATGCGGTAACAGGTATTGCCTGTGATAAGAACGTTGCCAAAGTCAGCATTTTTGGTGTGGAAGACCGTCCTGGTATTGCTGCTGAAATTTTCAGTGCGCTTGCTGCTGAAAAAATCAGTGTTGATATGATCATCCAGAGTGCGATGGTGGACAACCTTAATGATATTGCGTTTACAATCGCTAAGGGTGATGCAAAACGCACAAAGATGATCATCGAAAACCTTGGTCACTCCCTGCACCATCGTGAAGTGGTTGTGGATGATGATGTTGTAAAGATTTCTGCAGTTGGCGCAGGGATGGTTGGCGCTCATGGTGTGGCAGCTCGTATGTTCTCGGCTTTGCGTGATGCCGGCATCAACATTGATCTCATTGGCACCTCTGAAGTCAAGATTTCTGTCATTGTAAAATACGATGAAGCGCTGTTGAAAAAAGGCATGCAGGCGTTGCATGACGCATTTGAACTGGATCAGATTCAATAATTGCAGTGATTACCTCCGGGTGAAAGCCCGGGGGTTTTTCTATTTTTGAACTTTACATGATGAATTAGGGGTGAAAGATGGCACAAATGCTGATATAATGACAGGAGTCGCACGCCGACAGAGAAGGAAGGTATTAAATGAAAAGAAATTTACGAAAACCAGATTTCTGGCGCTTGAAACCGACGCACATTCGTGAAACATTTGTGATGTCGAAGCTGTTGTTTCTTGCGCAAATAAATCCGTTGAAAAGGAATGTGGCTGCTGCGCTTGTTTGTTTGGGATTGTTGCTTTTGCCGCCGCTGTATGCGTGGTTTAATATTGGGGCAAACTGGTCGCCGTATGATTTGACGTCCAATTTGAAAGTGGCGGTTACGAGTCTTGATGAAGGCGCAGAAGTAGAAGGGATAAAGGTTAACGTTGGGGATGAGATTGTCGATGCGCTGAAGGCAAACGATGCCATTGGCTGGCAGTTTGTATCCTACGATGAAGGTCAAGCTGGCGTTAATTCTGGAGAATACTATGCAGCGTTGGTGATTCCGAAAGAGTTTACCGAAACGCTGACTGGTTTTCTGTATGGGCACACGGAGCAGGCTCGCATTGATTACTATATCAATGAAAAAGAAAATGCCATTTCGACAAAAATCATGGGCACCGGGATGGATACGGTAAGCAGTGAAATCAATGAGACGTTCGTTGAAACAGTGACGACTGTTGTTTTGGACGGCTTGAAAATCGTGGACAATCAATATGCGGATTATAAACCTAGTTTTGTGCGTATGTTGGATACCATGGATTTAGCTGCTGATAATATGTCGTTGTTTGTCAAGAATATGGATGAATTTGAAGCGACGTTGGAGCAGATGGAAAAGCTGACTAATAATGCAGAAAGCATGCTGCCACAAGCCAGCCAAGCTTTGAAGGATGCATCGGACTTGACACTGAGCGCACAAAACACGCTGCAGTCGAGTAAGTCGACGGTGAGTGACCTGAAACGCTTGCTTGAACAGAATATCCTGTCGCTGAATGTGATGGCGGATCAATTGCAAAATGACGCGGAGCGATTGGCGTCACTTAGCGCTGAGGATAGTGCGGTGGCTCAAGATCGTCTGCAAGATATGATTGATACTACAAGTCAGTTGAGAGATCGGATCGGCAATCTGGCGGATAATTTGGACCGCTTCAATCAGATGTTGCCAAAACCAGGGGTGGTTATTTCTGATTTTGTGAGCAAACTGGATGCGCTCGAGTCTGCTTTGAATGAAAACATCCGTCGTTTGCAGAATATAAAAGATGATTTGGCGAGCGGAAGTATTGCCGTTGAAGAGGCCGTGTCTCAAGCATCCGATCTAATTTCGAGCGTTGTGAACAGCGTGAATGATGCGTGGAATGCCTACAATAATGGTGTTGGCGCAGCGTTAGAAAGCACAGCGGACCAAGTTGGCAAAACACTTGACGATTCTTATTCGTTGCTGCAGAGCCTTTCAAGCTTGATTCCGCAGGTTGATGGCGTGCTGGGGTCTGTGCGTAGCATGGGACCGGTTGGTTCAGAAACTGTTGAACGATATAAGAAGATTATTCAAGATACGCAGTCGCTTTTGGAGAAGGAAACGGGTGACTTGCGCGCGCTGTCAGAAGATGAACAGCTTCAGGAAGTGTTGCAGTTCATTCGCCAAGATGTCGAGAAACAGAGCACTTTCCTCAGCCATCCGGTGGAAATGGAAACCAACCGCTTATATCCAGTTGCAAACTATGGCAGTGGCATGTCGCCGTTTTATACAACATTGGCCATTTGGGTGGGGTGTTTGTTGATGATGGCGATGATCAGCCCGATTAATGAAAAAGGGTTGGAGGCTTATCCGGAAGCGCGTTTGACGCCAATGTATTTATCGCGTCTATGGTTGTATCAGATTGTATCAATGTTCCAAAGTGCGATCATTGGGCTGGGTGATTTGTTGATTCTGCATGTTGACTGTAGGCATCCGGTGCTTTTTGTGCTATTATGTATACTTATTGGGCAGATCTTTACGATTTTTGTGTTTTCGCTCGTCTTCACCTTTTCGGCCATTGGGAAGGCGATGGCTATCATTGTGCTGGTGCTGCAAATAGCGGCCAGTGGAGGGACTTTCCCGATTGAAATGACGCCGGCCTTTTTCCAATTGATTCATCCGTTGCTGCCGTTTACTTATTGTATTGGGGCGATGAGAGAAATTTGTTTTGGCGTATATTGGCCATCTTTGCTGCAGGATTTGGTGATGATGGCGATCTTGCCGATTGTTTCGCTGGCTGTTGTGGTTGTGTTTGGGCCAGCGTTGCGGCGGTTCGTGGAATTCTTTGAGCACTCCATGAAAAAGAGTGGGCTCATGTAATGTTGTTTTTTAGAAAGGAATGGTATTATGGCGGTAAAAAAATCGCGCACAGGTAAGAAAAAAAGACCTCAGTATGGTCCTCAGGGCACAAAAGAGCATGAAGTGCCACAGCCAACACAACAGGAAATCAAGCAATATAAAAATGCACGTCGTGCCAACTATGGTTCTATTGGCTTGTTGCTCGTTGCGATGATTTTGTTGTTTATTTCTCCAAACTCGCTCAATGGTGATGTATCAAACGCCATTGCGGTTATTATTGCGTACGCACTGACTATTATTTCTGGCTGCTTGATTCTTTATACGGTTAAATATGTAGTGCCGGAACGTGTGAAAATGACACGTATCACTGCGGCGGTGCTGATCGTTATCGGTGCGGCTGGTATCTTTATGACAGCATCCAGCTTGATGTGATTGTTTGGATAAAAATAAGACCTGGATTACTCCGGGTCTTATTTTTTGTTATTTTTTAAATGGACGGCGTGTCGAAATTTGTAGGTCGGGTGTCCAAATTTCCGGCAAGCGAAAATCAGTCGTTTCGTAAGGCAGCGTATCGCCGATGAGCTGGCAGCTGAAGCCGACTGCCAGAATGGTGCATTTTTGGGGCAGCTGCGGCAAGAAGCGGTCGTAATAACCGGCGCCGTAGCCGAGGCGTGTGCCATATGGGTCGAAAAGTAAACCTGGCACTAGGCAAAAATCGATGCTATCAAGTGCAAGTGGCTCGGCGCTGTCTGGGGAAATTTCTTTTAAATGACCTAGAGTGGTGATCAGCGGTGTCTCTGGTGTGTAACGACAAGCCTCCATCTGATGGTTTGGCAGACAGCGAGTGAGGGCAACGGTTTTGCCGCTGGCCCAAGCGGATTGAATGAGCGAAGTGGTGTCCCATTCGCTGCCAAAACTAAGAAACAGTAAAACAGTGTTCGCGCGCTGCCAGCGTGGGTCTTTAAGGATGGCACGGGTGAGAGCGATGGTTTGATACGTGCGTTCTTCACTGTTTAATGCGCGACGCTGCTCTTTTCCGATGCTGCGCCATTGGTCTTTGGTCATAGCAATCCCTCCTTGACGTTCAGTATAGCGTGAAATGGAATAGGTCGCAAGATTTTGCGCGCTGACGAGTGAGAAATGATGAAAAAACGCAATTCACCTCTTGAATTTTTCGGTGATTGTGTTATTATATTATCAGTGATTAGCACTCGAACGTTTGGAGTGCTAACAAGAAGATGAAATTATTTTTAGGAGGCACATATATATGAATATCAAACCATTGGGCGACAAGGTTGTCGTGAAACCAGCGAAAGTAGAAGAAAAGACTGAAAGCGGCATCATTCTGCCAGGATCTGCTCAGGAAAAACCACATCAAGGCACTGTTGTTGCTGTTGGTCCTGGTGCTAGAGATGATAAAGGCAATCATATTCCACTTGATGTCAAAGAAGGCGATCGTGTCATCTATGGTAAGTTCGGTGGCGTGGATTTGAAATACGACAACGAAGAATACATTGTTCTTTCTGAAAAAGATATTCTTGTCGTTTTAGACTAATGATTTTAGGAGGCAATTCTTATTATGGCAAAAGAAATTCGTTTTGACGCAGAAGCGCGTGCTGCTCTTGAAACTGGCGTGAATGCAGTTGCTGACGCTGTTCGTGTAACCCTGGGGCCAAAAGGGCGCAATGTTGTATTGTCCCGTCCTTACGGTGCACCAACCATCACCAACGATGGTGTAACCATCGCGCGTGAAATCGATTTGGAAGATCCATTTGAAAATATGGGTGCTCAGCTTCTCAAAGAAGTTTCTATTAAGACCAACGATGTTGCTGGTGATGGGACCACAACCGCAACCGTTCTTGCACAGGCTATGGTTCGCGAAGGGCTGAAGAATATTGCAGCTGGCGCTAACCCAATGATCCTGCGCAAAGGGATGCACGCTGCTTGCGATCGTGCTGTTGAAGAAATTCATAAAATTAGCCAGCCAATCAAGAGCAAAGAAGCTATTGCTCAGGTTGCAGCCATCTCTTCTGCTGATGAAGAAATCGGTAAGCTGATTGCGGATGCGATGGAAGTAGTTGGCAACGACGGCGTCATCACTGTTGAAGATTCTAAGACTTTTGGCACTTCCATGGAAGTTGTTGAAGGGATGCAGTTTGACCGTGGCTACATTTCCCCATACATGGTAAATAACACTGAAAAAATGGTTGCAACTCTTGATGAACCATACATTCTTGTTACGGATAAGAAAATCAGCAACATTCAGGATATCCTGCCTGTTCTTGAACAGATCGTTAAGACTGGCAAGGCATTGCTGATCATTGCAGAAGATGTTGAAGGGGAAGCCCTCACCACCATGATTCTTAACCGTCTCCGCGGCACCTTTACTTGTGTTGCTGTTAAGGCCCCTGGTTTTGGCGATCGCCGCAAAGAAATGCTGAAAGACATCGCTGCTTTGACCGGTGCAACGGTTGTTACCGATGAATTAGGTTACAAACTCGAAGATACCACCCTGGATATGCTGGGAAGCGCACGTCAGGTTACTGTTGATAAAGAAAATACCACCATCGTTGATGGCCGTGGCGATAAAGCAAACATCGAAGCACGTGTTGAACAGATTCGTCGCTTGATTGAAGAAACCACTTCCGATTTCGATCGTGAAAAATATCAGGAACGTCTTGCTAAACTCGCTGGTGGTGTTGCAGTGCTTCAGGTTGGTGCGGCTACTGAAACCGAACTGACTGAAAAGAAGCATCGTATTGAAGATGCACTTTCTGCAACCAAGGCTGCTGTTGAAGAAGGTATTGTTGCTGGTGGTGGTACTGCTCTCTTGAACATCCTTTCTACTTTGGATGACATTAAGTTTGAAGAAGCCGATGCAATGACTGGTGTAAACATTGTTAAGAAAGCGTTGGAAGCACCTGTTCGTCAGATCGCAGAAAATGCTGGTGTAGAAGGCAGCGTTGTTTGTGAACGTGTTAAAGCATTGGCTGTTGGCGAAGGTTACAACGCACTGAAGGGCACTTATGAAAACATGATCGATGCCGGTGTTATCGACCCAGCAAAGGTTACCAGAAGCGCACTCCAGAATGCTGTTTCCATTGCAAGCATGATCCTTACCACCGAAACCCTCGTTGCAGATGTTACGAAGGAAGATCCAGCAGCGGCAGCTGCAGCAGCTGGCGGCATGGGTATGATGTAATTTTATAGGTCCCATGGGATGGCGAAATCCCTATAGCCTATGGTATAATAAAATAAACCAACAAGCGGATTCCTTGGCGGCTATCCGCTTGTTGTGTTGTATCGACTTTTTCCTATGAAAGGGGTATGAGTGTTATGAGTCAATGTGAAGGCTGCGCATCCGCCAGCTCCTGCGGCGGGGGGGGGCCCCCGCGGCGGGGACAAACACGTTCATGCTC
>OGRU01000897.1_pt1 | contig 25211 bp, 29 predicted proteins | sample 1553541 | NCBI WGS metagenome assembly OGRU01 (sample SAMEA2580068, study PRJEB22360) | human gut metagenome | biome: human gut; feature: human-associated habitat; material: faeces | place: Denmark | collected 2008/2010
TGAAAAAGGATTCCTGCCCTACTCTGGCAAATCGTCCGGCTGAAGAAATAATCCGCGATATGGTTGCTCTCTGCAAGCGCCTTTGCACGGAGACAGGCTTTGACATAACAGAAGCAAACGGAGTAGGTATCGCATGTCCGGGAACGGTAAACCCCGACACCGGCATAGTCGAATACGCAAACAATATAAAATTCTTTGATTTTCCGATTGTAAAGCTTTTCTCGGAATATTCGGGCGTTGACAAAGCAAATATTGTAATAGGCAACGACGCAAATCTTGCCGCTTACGGAGAAGCGGTTGCAGGAGCGGCAAAAGGAGCGTCGTCCTCGGTTACCATAACTCTCGGTACGGGTGTCGGAAGCGGAATAATCATAGACGGAAAAATGCTTACGGGATGCGCTCACGGCGGCGCGGAAATAGGTCATACCGTTATAGTAAAGGACGGAAGACAATGTACCTGCGGCAGACGCGGTTGCTTTGAAGTTTACTGCTCGGCAACGGCGCTCATCGCCGATACAAAAAGAAAATTCGAAGAATGTCCCGACTCGCTCATGCGCGAAATGTGCGGAGGAGACGTAAACCACGTAGGCGGTAAAACGGCTTTCGCCGCAATGAGAAAAGGCGACAAAGCCGCAGGCGAGGTCGTTTCCGAATATCTCGGCTATCTTGCCTGCGGAATAGCAAACATTCTCAATGTCTTTCAGCCGGAGGTGCTTTGCATAGGCGGCGGCGTATCCGGAGAGAAGGAAAATCTTCTCCGTCCGCTCATTCCGCTTATTGAAAAAGAGATCTACTCAAAAGACGGAACGCTGAAAACGGACGTGCGCATAGCTATGCTCGGAAACGACGCCGGCATAATCGGTGCGGCGGCAGCGGCAAGAAAATAATCTTTTACGGGAGGAAAACGATATGAGCGTAAAATCGCTTTTAAGGCTCAATCGCCGTTTTGCTCCCGTTTCTCATCCCTTCAACGAAGAAGCGGCAGGCGGCAAAACCTACGGCGAATGGGAATTCAAACGCGGAGGAGCGGCGCTGTCGTGCTATGCGCCGAGGTTCCAGCCAGAAGATATTCTGTCCGGCAAAGATGTTCTTGACGTCGGTTGCGGAGAAGGCGGCAAATCGCTTTATTTTCTTTCGCTCGGCGCAAAAAGCGTGACCGGAATAGATATCGTTCCCGAATACGGAAAAAAATCACGCGCACTTGCCGAAAAGCTCGGTCTTTCGGACGGTTTTGAATACGTCTGCGGCGACGCAACAAATCTCCCGTTTGACAACGGCAGCTTTGACGTCGTTATGATGAACGACTTTTTCGAACACGTTGCAAGTCCCGGAAAAGCGATCTCGGAAGCTATGCGTGTTCTTCGCCCGCGCGGCAGACTTTATATGAACTTTCCGCCGTATTATCATCCGTACGGAGCACACCTTTCGGACGCAATAAGCATTCCCTGGGTGCATATGCTGTACGGTGAAAAAACGCTCATAAGCGCTTATGAAGCGCTGACAGCCGACAAACCCGACAGAGACCGTCGGTTGTCACTCAAAATAAAGCACGGCTCGGACGGTGAAAAGCATCTCGGCTACATAAACAGAATGACGCTGAAAAAAGCGTCTGAAATCATATCCGAATCGGGACTCAAGCCCGTATACAAGCGTTTTATACCGCTGAGAAAATGGCTTTATCCCGCGTCAAGACTGCCGCTTGTCCGAGAAATGCTCGTAAAAATGGCTGTCTATGTATTTGAAAAGGAGGCTACTGTTCCAAGTGAAACAGAAAATAACACATCCTCGCGCAATGCTGCACTTTGTAATAGCGGTGATATTCATAGCCGGAATGTTTCTCGGCTCGATGTATGATCTTCAGATAACAAGCAGACTTTCAAAGCTTACTCAAAACGCCGACGGCGTGTATTCGATATCGCCCGGCAAGCTTGCGCTTGCTTTTGCCCTGATAGGAAGATGGACAACGCCGTTTCTCGGTGCCGTTTCGTTCCTGATAACGGAGCTTAACCTCCGCCGCAAAGTAAAAGAAAAGACAAGAATGATCCTTTTCGTAGTATTCACCGTTATAGCGGCGGCTTTTATGTTCTACGGGAGCAACAAAACCATAGAATTTTTTGCCGACGGCAAGCTTTACATAGGTCACTGGCTGATAATACTCGTAATGACGCTGACCCTTACTTTCCTGCTTCGGTTCATAGTAGAAAACATTCCGAAAAAAACGATACACAAGTTGTTCGGCGCGGCGCTCTTCACCGCAATAGCCGTATCGGTGCTTCTTATATCCGCAACCACGCTTAAAGTGATATGGGGACGTATCCGACTGTCGGAGCTTGTCGAGGCAAACTCGCTTGACGGCTTTACGGCATGGTACAAACCGAACTTTTTCTCAGGCTCGCATTCTTTCCCTTCGGGACATACCGCCAACGCCGCACTTTTAATGCTTATTCCGCTGTGGATCGGCAATGCGCCCGAAACAAAGCGCCGTCGCAGCGCGATATATTTTGCGGCTATGGCGTGGGCGGCAATAATGGGAATATCGCGCCTTTTCTGCGGAGCGCATTACCTTACCGATGTCTGTTGCGGATTTCTGCTCGGATTTGCGGTAGTTGAGCTTACCTACAAATATTACGGCAAAACATTTTCGGATGAAGAGCCTGTGCCAAGCTCAGATCCGTCACCCGAAACGGCAGAGCCTGCCGATGTCACTGAAGAAAAATCCGAAGAAATCAAAGCTCCCGTCAGCGACTGAGCCCGAAAAATTTAAGAATACCGTTATACATTCCCTCGGCGAAAAGGCCGGGGGAATTTTTAAGCAGATCCGCCTCCGACTGAGTGGTTATAAATCCCGTTTCTATGAGAGTAGCCGGCATCCTTGTCTTTCTCAACACATAAAGACTCGGTCGTGCGGAAACGCCTCTGTCCGGAATTCCCGTAGCTTCGCTTATTCCCGCAACAATATCGACCGCAAGCGGATATGCTTCAGACGATGTCGAATAGACAAAACCCTCTGTTCCCGTAGCTGTCGGAATATCGGAAGCATTGGCGTGTATCGATATAAAATAATCCGCGCCCCACTCGTTTGCCGCATTCACTCTCGCGGCAAGACTTGAGGCAACGCTCGTTCCGAGTATCTCATTCGGAGAATTTCGTGAAAGTCTTGCTTCAAAATTCGGATTTGCATTGAGAAGAGCCGCAAGCCTTACGCCTATTTCGTATACAAGATCCTGTTCGCGATATCCGCTTCCCTCCGCGCCCGCATTCGGGTTTTCGGGATTATGCCCCTGATCTATAAATATTTTTATCACCATTTTACCCTCCGTAATATATTTATCTTTTTTATAATATTCGCTTTATTTAATTTACGTTCCGCAAAAAAAAGCAGAAAACTGCAAATAGCTATTGACAAAACACGGTTTTTGCGTGTATAATGAAGTTTGTAATTGTGGCAATATGCCCAAGTCCGGCAAACGCCGCTATAATTTCCGCAGAGGAGGTGCAATGTAATGCTCAGAACTTATCAGCCCAAAAAGATACAGAGAGAAAAGGAGCACGGCTTCAGAAAAAGAATGCGTACGGCAAACGGTCGTAAGGTACTCAAGAGAAGACGCGCCAAAGGCAGAGCTCGCCTTTCGTATTGATCTGTAAATCAACAAAAAGCCTGTGGCTTGACATAGGCTTTAATTTTTTAGCGGAAAACTTTTTCCGCAATCGCGCCGGAGGTTTATGTGAAAGCCACAGCAATTTCCGAAAATCACCTTTATAAAAAGGCTTACGCCAAAGGACAGAAAGCCTTTGGCAGACATATCGTGGTATATGTTTTGACCGATTACCACGCCGCGCGTCTTGCACGCGCAAACCCGCTCAAGAAAAAGATAAACCGCATAGGACTCGCGGTTTCGAAAAAAATGGGAGGAGCGGTAGTGCGATCACGCATAAAGCGGATAATCCGCGCTGCGTATCGCAAACTTGAAACGGAAAACGAAATTAAAAAAGGCTTTCTTGTTGTAATAGCCGCAAAACAGTCCGCTGCCGCCGTCAAATCCGGCGACATTTACGACGATCTGCTTTACGCTTTCGGAAAGCTGAAAATGATTTGCCCTGGTGAGCAGAAATGAAGCATGTAGGTATCTTTTTTGTAAAACTGTACCAAAAGCTCATTTCTCCGCTCAAGCCGCCGTGCTGTCGTTTTTCGCCGACCTGCTCGCAATACGCCGTCGAAGCGTTCCGCGAATGGGGTTTTATATGCGGTCTCGGACTGACAATATGGCGTATTTTGCGTTGCAATCCTTTCAGTCGCGGAGGTTACGACCCCGTACCGAAGAGAAAGCGCAAAAGAAACAGAGACGATTCCGGAGACGCAAACTAAATCAAGGAGAATATTTTAATGTACAAATTTTTTGGAACGATACTCGGATTCTTTTCGAATATCTGTGGCGGTAGCTATTTTTTAGGACTTCTCCTGTTCGCCATAATGATAAAGCTCATACTTCTGCCTTTCGGTATAAAGCAGCAGAAAAATGCTATACGCCAGGCTAAAATGAAGCCGAAGGAAGAGGCTATCAGAAAGAAATACAAGGGCAGAAACGACCAGAAGACTCAGCAGAAGATGCAGAATGAGATAATGGAAATGTATCAGGCAGAGGGCTACAACCCTGCCGGCGGATGCCTTCCTATGCTTGTTCAGCTCGTAATAATCATGCTTTTGTATCAGGTAATTATTTACCCGCTCCGTCACGTTGTAGGCATGGATGCTTCGCTTGTAAAAGCACTTACGGATTTTTCGACCGCAGCTAAGGAAAGCGGCGGTCTCGGAACAGTATTTACGGGAAGATACACTGAAATATCGCTTCTCGGCGAGCTTGCAAAGCTCAAAGACACGGCGCTTACCGAGTTTGTTGAAGGCTTCAAGGCATTTGCGGAAGCTTCCGAAACTTACTCAGCCAATGCGTCAACATTTGTAACTTCGCTCAACTCCGCACTTGAAAAAGGGCTTCCCAACTTCGACCTTTTCGGAATGGAAAACTTCCTTGCCGGAGTTCCGAGCTTCAAAACAGCATTCAAATCCTTTGCCGGATTTATGCTCTTCCTTATTCCCATTCTCAACTTCGGTACTTCGTTTGCTTCAATGAAGCTTACAAGAAAGTTCACATATCAGCCCATGCAGAACGAGCAGACAAACCGTTCAATGAAGCTTATGGATTGGTTCGGTCCGCTTATGTCGCTCTGGATTGCGTTCATCGCTCCCGCCGCGCTCGGACTTTACTGGATATTCAACACCGTTCTCGGCGTGCTTCAGCAGTTCATTCTTTATAAAGCTATGCCGCTTCCCGTATTCACGGAAGAAGATTACAAAGCTGCGGAAGCCGAGCTTAAAGGAAAAGCTCCTTACGGCAAAGAGCAGTCTTTTGCGGAAGCTATGCCCGAACGTTCGCTTTATCTTGAAGACTTCGACGAGGACGAAATGCCCGCTCCCGTAACAGAAGAGGAAGACGACGATGACGACGGAACGGAAGGTCACAGCAGCGTAATCGAGCCGGCAAAGCCCAAGGACAGCGGTTCAAAAAAGAAAAACAAATAAGAAATTTTCATCCATTTTATAAGAAGGAACAGATTCACAAAATGAAAAAAGAAATAACGGTGCAGGCCAAAACCGTTGAGGAAGCCGTAAAAAACGGTGCCGCACAGCTCGGTACCGACGAAAACGGCGTTGTGTATGAAGTAATTGAAGAGCCGAAAAGAGGCTTTCTCGGAATGGGCAGTACACCCGCAACGGTAAAGGTAATGTATGTATTCAAGCCTCTTGAAGCAGCAAGAAGCTTCGCTCAGACATTGATAAAAGATCTTTGTCTTGACGCTGAGGTTGTAATTCACGATGACGGCAGCGGTGAAGCGCTTATGGAAATAACGGGCGCCGACGCAGGAACGCTTATCGGTCATCACGGCGATACACTCGATGCTTTTCAGTATCTTGTCAATCTTGCCGCAAACAAAAAAGAAACCGACGAACGCAAATACACGCGCATATCGGTCGATATAGAAAATTACAGAGAAAAAAGAGAACAGACGCTTCGCGCCCTTGCCGACAGAATGGCACAGAAGGTAAAGAAAAACGGGAGAAGCGTAACTCTTGAGCCGATGAACGCTTATGAGCGCAGAATCATTCACGCTCAGGTTCAGGGAATTGCCGGCGTATCTACAAATTCCGTAGGTGCGGAAGGCAACAGACGCGTTGTTATCTATATTGAAGGCACAGAAAAGCCGACGGAAGAAAACGCCGCAAAGTTCGATCCGCAGCAGTCACGCGGCGGCGAAAGAAAAGACCGCCGAAACAATCGCAGAAGCGGCAGAGGAGGCAAAAAATCCTCCGAACGCACGTCAGCTCCGCGCGATGAAGAAAAACCGGTTTATAAGCGTCCCGCAGACAAACCGCGTCCTCAGCCCAGAAAAATAGAAAAGGCAAAGGATCTTGACGCTTATTTTGCAAAACTTAAAGAATTTTCAAGCAACAATCCACAGTAAATAACAAATCAAAACGAGGCGGACATTCCGCCTCGTTTTCAAAATAGGAGAATATTATGTATTCTATGTTTTCGTCATCAATAGCCGCAATCTCAACGCCGAAAGGCAGCGGCGGTATTGCGGTAATACGCATCTCCGGCGACGATTCCCTTTCCATAGCCGATAAATTCGTAAAGCTGTACGGAAACAGAATGGTTTCCGGAATGAACGCAAACACAGCGCTTCCCTGTCGCGTAACGGATGACGACGGCACGGTAATAGATACTGCCGTAGTTACCGTATTTCGTGCACCGAAATCGTTTACAGGCGAAAATACAGTTGAAATAAGCTGTCACGGCGGAATTATAATATCGGGCGAAGTGCTGAGCCGCGCTATTGAATGCGGCGCCATACCGGCAGGACCGGGCGAATTTACGCGCCGCGCGTTCTCGGCAGGAAAGCTTTCGCTTTCGCAAGCAGAAGCAATAGGCGAAATAATAAGCGCAAAAAGTCATGCGGCTCTTCGCCTGTCTCGTGCCAATGTTGACGGAAGGCTTGCCACCGGAATAAAAGAAATATATGACGATATGAAAACGGCTCTATCCGCCGTCTATGCCGAAACGGACTTCCCCGATGAAGGGCTTTCTCCCGTCTCTCCTGAAGATATGAAAGCGGCGATCATAAATGTAAAGGACAAACTCACTTCGCTTCGTGATTCATACAAAACAGGGCATGCGGTAGTTGAAGGGATCGGGACAGTCCTTTGCGGAAAGCCGAACACGGGAAAATCTACGCTACTCAATCTTCTGTGCGGAAAAGAACGCGCGATAGTTACGGACATTGCCGGAACAACGCGCGATATAATCACCGAGCAGGTAGTGTGCGGCAATGCGACGCTTCTGATATCAGACACAGCCGGAATCCGTGAAACGGACGACAAAATCGAAGCTGTGGGCGTTGATCGTGCTCTTGAAAAGCTTGGCAGCTGTGAACTGATAATAGCTGTATTTGATGTTTCAAAGCCTTTTGACGATAATGACGAAAGAGTTATATCTGCCGTAAGGAAAAATCATTCACTCGGTGCGGCAACAATATGCGTACTCAACAAAAACGATTTGGGAACGATCGCAGACGTTACCGCTTTAAGCGACGCGTTTGACGAAGTTATCACGCTTTCCGCAAAAGAACCGTCATCGCGCGATATTATATCGGAGGCTATAAACCGTCTTTTCAACTGCGGAAGCATAGGCTCGGGAGAAAATGCAATCATCACAAATGCGCGTCAATATGCAAAAGTGTGCGAAGCTTTGACATGCGTCGAAAACGCGTTTTCAGCAATAGACGCATTCGGCGTCGATATATCCGGTACGGAGCTTGAAGGCGCAATGGGCGCTCTCGGCGAGCTCGACGGCAGGCGGGTAGGAATAGAAATAGTAGACGATATCTTCTCAAAGTTCTGTGTAGGTAAATAAGCATGATCTATCCCAACAAAAAATATATAGAAAAACTCACGGGCTGTAATATAATCGCGCTCAAAGAAACGCCTTCGACAAACGATCTTGCCAAAAAGGCAGTGCAGAACGGCGCTCCCGACGGAACAACGTATATTGCAAAAATTCAGACAGGAGGTCACGGCAGAGGAGACAAACATTTTTTCTGTTATGACGGAGGAGTATACTTAAGTGTAATAATCCGAAATTCATTACTGCCGGCGGAGCTTATAACAAGCGCAGCAGCGGCGGCGGTCTGCCGCGCGATCCGCGCGGCTACCTGCGCGCCTGTCAGTATAAAATGGATAAACGATCTTTATCTTTTCGACAAAAAAGTCTGCGGTATACTTGCTCTGCGCGCAGGCGACGCATATGTCGTCGGAATAGGTATAAATGTAAAAGAAACAATTTTCCCCGACGACCTGCGTCGGACCGCCGCCGCGATATGCTCGGATACGGACCTGAATTATCTTGCGGCAGATATAATAAATCAGCTCCGCCTCGCAGTAAATGAATCTGCGGAAAGCATAATAAAATATTGCACCGATAACAGCTATACAATCGGCAAAGAAATAACTTATGAAAAGAATGGCAAAACATTTGTCGGCATGGCAGACAAGCTTTTTCCCGACGGCACGCTCGGAGTAAAACTTTCCGATGGTAATTATGACGTTCTGAACTCAGGTGAAATTTCCGTAAAAACCGTAAAAAAGTCTTGACAAATATTTATATCTATGATATCATAATTGAGCGATCCTAAGACAGCAGGTTTTGTAAAAGCTGAGCTTCCCTGCCGAGGAAAGATAATAAAAATGCTTTTTATGTCTTTTCCGTTCTCTTTGGATAGCGGGAAAGATTTTTTTATTACCGCATTCATATGCGGAAAAAGCTTGGCTTTTCTTTTATTTATATTGAAAGGAGTGAAAAACTTTATGCCAAGTGCAAGCGTTCTTGAACAAAAGAAAAAAATCGTTTCGGATCTTACCGAAAGAATGAAAAATGCGGTTGCAGGTGTTATCGTAAGTTATCAGGGTATTACTGTTGAAGATGATACCGCTCTTCGTGCGGAACTCAGAAAGTCCGGCGTTGAATATTCCGTAATTAAGAACACACTTACAAAAAGAGCTTGTGAAGCTGTCGGTTTTGACAAGCTCACAGATACTCTTGAAGGAATGACAGCCGTTGCTACAAGTGACAGCGATCCTGTTGCAGCTGCTAAAATTCTTAAAAAGTATGCCGACAAAGTAGAAACCTTTGAAATCAAAGCAGGCTTTGTTGACGGCTCAACTCTTGACAAAGCAGGAGTTGAAGAACTTGCTGCACTGCCTTCCAAAGAGCAGCTTATTGCAAAAATGCTCGGCAGCTTGCAGTCCTCACTTTACGGTCTTGCTTATGTTCTTCAGGCTTATGTTGATAAGCAGAATGAAGAAACAGCAGCGTAAACTCTAATCAAAATTAAAAAAACAAATTTCAAAAAAATAATCGGAGGTAATTTATTATGGCATCTGAAAAGATCACAGCAATTCTCGATGAGATAAAATCACTTACAATCCTCGAAGTAGCAGACCTCGTTAAGGCTCTCGAAGAGGAATTCGGCGTTTCTGCAGCTCCCGTAGCAGCAGTAGCAGTTGGTGGCGCAGCAGCTCCCGCAGCTGAAGAAAAGACAGAATTTGACGTAGTTCTTGCTTCTTTCGGCGACAAGAAGCTCGACGTTATCAAGGCAGTTCGTGAGATCACAGGTCTCGGTCTTAAGGAAGCTAAAGAACTTGTTGAAGGCGCTCCCAAGACAGTTAAAGAAGCAGTTGCTAAAGACGAAGCTGAAAAGATCAAAGAAACTCTTACAGCTGTTGGCGCAACAGTTGAAATCAAATAATCTAATTTTATTTGAAATTTCTCAAAACATACGGAAACGGCTAAAATATAGCCGTTTCCGTAAAGTTTTTTTGTTTTTTATATTGACTTAATTCATTTTTTGTGATATAATTCGCCTTGCGCAACGAAAAAGAATATATTTTATCTGGGTGTGGCGCAGTTGGGAGCGCGCTACCTTGGGGTGGTAGAGGCCGCTGGTTCAAGTCCAGTCACTCAGACCAAATAAAGCCGAAAACGGTTCGTTTTCGGCTTTATTTTTTGCATTTTCGGGGCAAAATCGCGTGTTTTCCCACCACTTCCGCACCACCCGAAATTCCGAAAATTTTTTGACCACATGTTTGACCACAGTTGGAGCAAAGGCAAATCGTTTGGTTGCTTCTGTTCCAGCGGGTCTGCTCACATAAAATCAAATAATTCAAAAGGTTCCCGGAGGTATTCCCTCCGAGAACCTTTTCTTTGTTTACTGCGTATCAGTTTTCAGTTGCTCCATATAACGATCTTCCTGCCGATCTCGTCGCACTTCTCGCTGATCCTTTTCAATTCCAGAATCATCTCAACCAAGAGTTCTTTTTCACTCAGTTCCATGAGACGCTCTTTCTCGGCTTCCGGATCAATTGCCGGAGCTCTTTTCAGCCAATCAAGCATAGCGCTTTCCTCAATCTTCGATGATTTCGTATTTGACTCTTGAGCCTCTCACGCGACGCGCATGAAAGCGTTTTCCATTTGCCATCCAGTGTGGAAACGAATCTGCTTTTTCTTCGTTGGTATCACGATGGCAAATAACTATGTTCTCCGGCACGTCGCCCCCGCCGTTTGAAAGCGGACGAATGTGGTCAAGTGTCGGATGATAGGAGCTGTTCGGATTCCCAAAAGCCGATTTCTTCATCAAGCGTCCCGCGTAATCGTAAGCTTCCTGCTCCGTACCGTATACCTGATTCCAGATATCAATCGTCCTGTACTTCGACATTTTGAGTGCCTCCTTTCGTGTTGGTACCCTTATTATACTTTACGCCAAACAAAAAATCGAGTGGACAGCTGTCCACTCAATTTAATAGGTCTTGGATTTTGATATTAGTATATTTGGAAACTGCGATTATATTTTCAATTTTCGGACAGCGAAAATGATTACCATTTCTGTTCCATGATTTTATTGTATCAACAGAAACAAGTAACTTGGAAGCCGCGTCCTCCAATTTTTCGCCTTTGTTTTTGATTGCGTTGTAACATTTCCTGCCTATCTTAGTGGTATCACTTTGCGTATACATATCAAAAACCGTTTGAATATCAAAAATATCTTCTCCGATGATATCTGCCATCTGATTAATCAGTTCTTGATTCGATGAGACGCCGTTCACCTTCGTGCCATCCTCCGTCATCATGACAAAGTGTACACACCTCCGTTCATCGGGAATCAAATACGGACTATGCGTGGAATACACCACCTTTATCCCGCGCTTTGTAAGTTCAATTAACTCGCGGAGCACTTCGCGTTGTGCGCTCGGATGCAACATTGCGGCAGGCTCATCAATAATGAAAATATCGCCCTTACTCAATATATTTTTCATAAAGTAATAAGTGAAATACCACCTTCTGCCCGCACTCGTTTCATTGAGATTAATCTGCTCACCGGTATTTTCGTTAAGGAAAATAGAAATGTGTCCTTTTTCATCGGCATGAACTGATATGCTTTCATACATTTCTCTGTCGAATAAAGGAATATTGTTGTTTAAAAACGCTTCGAAATCCTTAATCGCTTGCTCTGGAAGAATCAATTCATTATTTGATGATTTAAGCAGATCTTCACGATCACTCCCATCGTATACCTGCCGCAAATAAGTTTCCATTATGGAATTAGCATGATTGTTATAATAGTAATTACGATCCTCTTTTTTGAAGATTACATCACTGCTCTCATTTTTCAGAATCAAGCATCGCTTGCCAATGATATGCTGAACATGTCGCAGAAATGAATAATAGCGGTCATCTTGTTCTTGCCTTAATATATAATCGGTGTCCAGTCCTTCTTGAATACGCTTTGTTCTTTCCTCGATCTCCTTCATCAACCGATCAATACGCTCGCATGCATCTTTTGTCGCTTTATTGATTTTTGTGATTTCCCTTTTGATCGCAGCTCTGTTGATGGATACGAATTTCTGCTCAAAGTTGGCAAGTGAGGGCTCTATGTATTCAAGTCTGAACGGTCTGTTTTCGTCCCTTATCAAATAAAGAGGAGTTTGAGCAATGAATGTCAGCGCCGTTTCATCATCTTCAAAGGTTCTCAGCATGCTTTCAAGGACTTTACGCACATTATCTATAAAATACTCGGCTCGCCAAGATAACTCTTTATAATTTGTCAACCCGCCATTTGCGTCTTTCAGGTTATAGCAATGAATCGGCAATTCTTCATATCCGTCATGAGATATTTTCGTGAGTTGCTTTTCGTATAAATCAACAGCGTCTTTTAATTGCAATGCCAAGTCGCGAATATCAGCGATTTCTTTCTTGATGGATGAGACAATATATTCAGAACGGAGTCTGTCAATCTTCAAATCATTACCGCTGCTATAGGCAATCACCTCACACTTGTCTTTATCGTATACGACTTCAGGTAACATCGCAACTACATCTTCTTCCGTCAGCTGAATGTGCGCACGATAGGCAATCTGTCCTTTTTCTCTATCTCCATAGTAATTGGTGTTCGCCAAAGCAACTGCCGATAAAGCTTCCAAAACATTCGTTTTTCCGCTACCGTTTTTGCCTATCAGCACTGTCGGCAATCCGTCAAAAAAAGAAATTGTAACAGGCGTTTTTATTGATTTATAACTTTCTATTTCAATACTTATCAGTTCCATGTACTACAATTCCTTTAGCTCTTCAATTTGCAGTTCTTATATTCTTTGTTTACTGCGTATCAGTTTCAAGCTTTTTCTCAAGCTTTAAAGCATCAATCAGCTTATGGACATTGGTGAAAGAATTCCAATCGCAAAAAGGATAATTATCATCTTTGCGGTATTCTTTATATTTCAGAACCCTGTTCTGCATCACCACATCTGCGTTATGAACAGCCTCATCCAAGCATGGCATAAGAACATCTGTAATCATCTGTTTGTCTTCTTTAGCATACCCCTTGTTATATCCCTTTGCTCTTAGGATCCGGTCAAAATCCGCAATAAGTTTCTCGGCAGTTTTCTCTGTATAACACTTTTCAAAGTGGTCAATCAGCCATACTTCAAACGCAATATTGGAAAAAGCAATTCCGATTCCATTGTCTTTTGCGGTTTTTATCGCAGGTTCAACAGAATCGGTCGGGAATTCGTCCTTATCAAAAACGCACCACACTCTGTTCCGAGCATTTTTCATCCCGATCGCATGATCAACAAGTGCAACCGGATCGTCATTCATAAATTTCACGCTGATTTTGAAAATACTTTTATAATTAGAGCGAACTGCTTCAAAATAGTTTTTCTCCGTCCGCTTTCCGTTGGTCAGAATCAAAAACTCATCCCGAACCGCAATTTTCTTGGTCTTTCTCGGCATATGCTCACCTCATTCCTTGCCTTTAAGGTCCGGCAGCGAAGCATAGAAGCCGGCAAGATAACGCTTACTGAAAAGATCGTTCTTACGTACTCCGTTGAAATCGGAAAGCGACACAAGCGAGCTTCTCCCGTACTGATCCTTGCTGGTAAAGTAAATCTGATCACGGCGTAGGCCTTCGTCCATCAGCATGACATTATGCGCCGTGCAGATCAGCTGCGCATTCTTCGGGTTGTGTTCAATTGAGTTGAACAAACCGATAATATAATCCGCAACCAAGAAATGCAATTTCGCATCAATTTCATCGATGAAGATTGTTCTTCCCTGGTCAAGTGCCGCGAGTATCCAACCGAGATAACAGAACAACCGCATAGTACCCTCGGAGTTGAATCCGTTCTCTTTGAAGAGCATAACCGGCTTTTTGCCGACAACTTCATTGTTTTTGTTAAAGACATCAAAATCCGTTTTTACATCAATGTGATACACATTTTCGTTTTCGGTTTTGATCTGCCCGGTCATCAACGCGGGATTAATCTGCATCTGAGTGTTGATATTAAGAATATCGTTCTGCGTTTCAACCGTAGCAATCTTATCCTTGATTACTTCAAAATCAGAAATACCGATATCCGCACGCTGCAGAATGTCCAAAGCCTGCTCCTTGTATTTCCCGTTCTCCATGGTGTAGATATCAAGTGAGTTTGCCATGTTTTCAAACACAATCAGTACGCTGGAAAACCACAGAATAACATCCTGCAAATATTTGTTGACGGGAAGATTGAAGTTGTTTCCGATGGATACAAACAGAGTTGCAGGCGGGACTTTTATCAGACCAATGACCTGGCTGGAAAGCCCCATAATCTCGAGTTTATCATAAGTTCGCTCAAATACCTTTGTCAGCCGTTCTTCACGTTTATAAAGCCATTCATGGTATACTGCGCCTCCGAGAAGCTCAAACCCGTACTTATAGTAAATATCATTCTGAATAAATTCTACTTCAAACAGAGTGGGACTTTTATTGGCATCCGCCTGAAAAGCAAACGGTTCGTTTCCCGCAATAACCGGAATCTGAGCGGAGGAAAGTCTCACGACATTGACCATGTAAGCAAAAGCTTTCATAATGTTGGATTTGCCCGATGCGTTGCCTCCGAAAATCACCGCAGATTTCAGAAGTTCATTATCTCCTTTGCCCATCACTTTTTCATTGACGGTGAATGTGTTGATTTCACTGAGCGTGGAATCCACGGTCGTCTGCATCGATAAGTTGGCTTCTTCATAGAACGACCTGTAATTATCAAATCTAAAATTAATCAGCATGTTCTATCTCCCTTCAATTATACCGTTACCAGTATACTACATTATATGCCGATTGTCAACTCCTTATTTTGATTATTTGCAAATTATTTTCAATTTTCAAATTTAAGAAGTCGAGATATCGGCATACATGGAGATTATGCGATTGTTATTTTATTGCTTTTCAGTTTTTCTATCATCTCCGCCAGCTTTCTCTCGCACTCCTCCTCGCTCTTTGCGTAGATGATATGCCGCTCCCGCTTGCCGTCTTTGCCGCGGGGCGTATATTTGCCCTGCCATGTGTTTTTACTGATCTTTGAGATACAGCCCGTGCCGGGCTTGCGCTTCTTGCTCTTTTGGGCGGTGAATTCAGCGGGTTTCTGTTTCTGATTGGGTGTTTGCCCGTCTTCGGGGTTATCGTCGCACACGGGCGAATCTGCGGGCTTTGGCGTGCCGAAGGCATCGTCCATTTTCTTTGCGGCATTGCGCTCCATCTCACCGGTCACATGAGAATATACGCTGATGGTCGTCTCCGCCGAAGAGTGACCGAGGACGGCGGACAGCGTTTTGATGTCCAGCCCGTTTTCCAGTGCCATGGTTGAGAAGATATGCCGTAGACCGTGGAACGGGATATGATTGCATTCGGCACGCTCCAGCATATCCGACAGCCGACTGCGACAACTCGTCGGACTGCGCGGATGCGTCGGATCGAGCGGTGACGGGAAAACCCACTCGGAGTTGACCGTTTTCCGGTATTCTCCGAGGATATTCAGCACCGACTGCGGCAGATGCACCGAGCGCACCGAGGATTTTGTTTTCGGCGTACTGATGATATAGTCCGAGCCGAGCGTGGTATATTCGCGTCTGATGCTCAACTCGCCTGTTGTAAAGTTGATGTCATCCCATTTCAGCCCGAGCAGTTCGCCCCGCCGCATGCCTGTGGCAAGTCCGAGGAGGATAAGCTCATAGAAGCCTTCTTCCTTTGCCTGCATGAGTAGCCGCGCGATTTCTTCGTGTGACAGTACCTCAATTTCTTTGTTTTTCTTGGGCGGGAGCTTGCAACCGATTGCCTCATTGCGGTTGACCAGTCCCTCTTTCAGCGCCTGATCGAGCGCACATTTAATGCGGGTGTGCATCGAACGGATGACCGCGCCCGACAGTTTTTTATCGCCGACACCATTGCGGTCGAGGTTGCCGCTTTTCATCTGTTCGGCATAAAATTTTTCAAGATCACTCTTTTTGAGCGCGGCAAGCGGGAGCTTTCCGATGCCGGGGATGATGTGCTTGTAGATGTCGTTTTCGTATTTCAGGCGCGTGGTTGCGGCAATGCTCAGTTCGCAGAAGTTGCGATACCAGTAGTCGATATATTCACCGAACGGCATGTCTGCGGCGGTTTTCACGACCGGCTTCTGTACGGTTTCCTTGAGGGCTTTCAGTTTTTCTTCGACCTCGCGCTTGGTTTTTGCCAAGACATTTTTCGTAATCGGCAGATTCTTTTCATCGTAACCGACCACACACCTGCCTTCCCATCTGCCGTCTTTGCGCTGACGGATCAGCCCTTGTCCGTTCTTTCGTCTGCCCACGGTTTCAGCTCCTTTCCGAGGATTTTTTCAAGTGCATTGCCCGTAACTTCGGAGGCTCGCTTTTGCATTTCTTCCGTCACATGCGCATAACAGTCGAGTGTGAAGCCCGGTTTTGTGTGTCCGAGCTCCTTTGCCAGCGTCTTTTCATCCACGCCGACGGCAATCGAATGTGTGGCGTAGGTATGACGCAAGCCGTGAAACGGAATGTCGGGAAGCCCCGCTTTCTTGATGATTCGCTTGAAGGTACCGTATGCCGTGTTGGGATTGATCGGTTTTTCCGCGTCGCGCAGGCTCGGGAAGATCCATTCGGAGCCGATGGCTTTCTTGCGCTCTTTCAGCATGCGGACAACGCTTTCGGGCAGGACAATCGTGCGGATACCGGTGTCGGTTTTCGGATCACTTACCGTGATTCCGCCCCTGACCGGGATGACCTGCCGTGCAACACTGAGCTTGCCTTCCGCTTCATTGAAGTCCTCCCAGCGCAGTCCGCAGATTTCACCCTTGCGCAGTCCCGTCATACATTCGAGGTAAAAGAAGTCGCGCCACCACGGTTCATCCTCAATGATTTTCAGAAACTTTTTGAGCTGTTCCTCGTTGTAGACTTTGCGTTCCGTGCTGTTCGGCGCGGGGATTGTTGTGCCGTCGGTCGGATTTTTGACGATGATATGCTGCTCCACTGTCATCTCAAAGCACTTGTGCATCATCATATGCACTGCTCTGACCGTACTGCCCGAGAGTGATTTCCCTTTGGTTTTGCTCTCGGTGACGCGCCCTTCTTTGAGCAGTTTTACGTAGAGCTGTTGCATGTCACGCGTGAGGATCGCCGAGATTTTCTTGTCGCCGAGATACGGACGGACGTATGCATCCGCATAGAAAACATACTTGTTCAGCGTCTGCGGGCGCACCACATCTTTCTGATAGCAGAGCCAGCGGTCGAGCCATTCGTTCAGGTTCACGAGGCAATCCTCGTTCAGTTCCACCCCGCGATAGGTCTCGAGGAGCTTATAAAATTTCGTCATCGCCTCGCTCTGCGTCTTGCCGAAGACCGATTTGTATATCGGCTTGCCGTTCTCTTTGTGCCCGACGATGATGCGTGCTTCCCATCTTCCGTCCGGCCTTTTTCTGACCATCCCGTCCCCGTTCGGACGTCGTTTACTCATATTTTTCACCTTCTTTCACGCACAACAATATCACAAAGCTTTTCATATATCCAGCGGAAATCGAAAGAGTTATCGGAAAGTTATCAATTCGCCCCGATGTTTTTTCTTTGTTTCCTGCATCAAAAAATTTGCGATTCCGAATTTATTTCTGCCATTCGATTGCGTTATCCAGAGAAACACTTCCGTTGATTCTCCGCACCTCCTCAATGCAGGCGTGACGAAGCCTGCCGAGGTCTTCATGTTCAATGTCATTTGTCGCCGCAATTACGTTGAGCAGCATTGAAATTTCAACCGACAGCTTGAAGAGCGCACTGCTGCGCGCGTGCTCACATTTGTCAAGCACTCTCCGCAAAGTATCCACCGTCTCGGAAGAAATCAGCTCGGGTACTCTGCGATTACAGAGATACGCATTATAAAAATCAACCGCCTTTTCGATATATTCGCTGACACTTTTGGAGCCGTCCGACTTGCTGAGTGCCTTTGTCGTGTCCAATGTTTCCTCGCTGATATGCAGAGAAAAACGAGTTTGCCTGTTCTCCATAAAAGCCTCCTTTTTTGCCTAAGACGCCTGCAAAAAGCCCGCAAACACCGGCTTTTTCGCATTGCAGGCGCCTGAATTTGTGTTCATGCGATTTTTGACACACACTTGCGCATGGTTTTCTTCCCGGCGAAACCCGCGAAAAAGCGAGCAAATGCGGTCAAAACACGCGAAAAACGGAGGGCTCTGCCCGCCGATGTGATTCGGGCGAGCGTTTTTGACGCACGCCCTTTCTCCTGCTTGAAAATCGACCTTCGCATAAACCTTCACATTTGCCCGTTTTCCGCGTGGTTTTCGGCATGAACGCTGTTTTTTGTGTGCCGCTCATATTTTGCAATTCGCTCCCGCATTTCCGCCTCCCGCTTCAGCTTGTCAAGCTCTTTTTCGTCATACGCTTTCTTGATGGGAGCGATAGGCATGATGTGATATTTCAGCGTGCCGTTGTGAACCTCACCGCTCTTTGTCCTTATCAAGGTCTGCTCGGTTTCGACCAGCCCGCGTTTTTCAAGTGAACGAAGATATTTCATCACCGTGTTCTTTGACATTCCGATCCGCTCCCCGATCTCACGGAAGGACGGATAGCAGGTGTGTGTCCTGCGGTCTTCATAATAAAGCAGACAGGCGTAAAGCAGAATTTCACCGCCCGAGAGATCCATATACAGCACGCTGTTCGGCACCATGAAGTAGTTACCCTCCGCATAAGATTTGCGGGCAGTGCCGTGCGTGACGATGCGTGCAAAATCGTATTGCGTTTTCTCTTTGAGAGAAAGATTCACCTTGATGCGTTGCGAGATGTGTCTGCCTTTTTCCGTGATCACCACTTCGGAAAGAAAACCCGCCACAACCAAAGGCAAATATCCGCGGCTGAGAATTCCTTTCCTGATTTCATGTTGGAGATCCTCATCAAATTTTGCAAACATAAAAATCGCACATCCGAGCCATAGCGAATATGCCGCTCCGGAATTAAAATCAACCGTTTTCAACGCAAGCCTGATATGCGCGGGCTTCATGAGGTCGAGTATTACTTTTCGGATATCCTCGGTTGCAAAGCCGACTCCGTAGCAAGCGATTTCTTCGATATTCCACAGCCGATGCAGAGCATTTATCACGCGGTGCTTTTCCCATCGGTCGAGTTTTAACCCCGAGCCGTCGGTCGAAAAATAGTATCGGTCAAGCTCCGCCGAAAGCCTTGCGTCAAGCTCGGGACAGATACCGCTCATTTACTCACCTCCGTTTTCATTTCCACCCACGAGATGAACTTTTCTTTCGGAACAATCAGACGATTCCCGACACGCAACGCGGGAAAGTCTTTTTCCTTCATCAGCTCGTATGCCGAGGACATGGCTATCCCCAGCACGCCGGCAACCGTTTCTGCGTTGAGAAACAGCGGCAGTTCGTCGTATGTCTTGTAGTTTGATTTTTTCATATAACACCTCCGTTATTTTTTGCAAAAAGAAAAAGTGAGCATCGGAAGAAAACAGAGTCGCACTCTGCAAAATCTTCTGATACTCACCCTTAGCTCCCGTTTTCACCGACGGGAGGATGGCTCACTTTCGATTAAAATGTTGCGCTTGTAACGGGAATAGCGACATATCCCCGCGCCACCTTTGGCTTTTCAATCACCGCAAGCATTGTTTTGCACTTGCCGCAAAGCATCGCCTTGCCGTGATAGCTTTCGTCCGCCGCGCGGACCGTCACAGTCAGCTTGTCGCGCGGATCGTCCGAATACAGAACCGTCCGTCCGCAGTTCGGACAGCGGGCTATGGGAATTTTGTTTTTCATAAATGCCTCCTTTGTGCCTTTCAGACGATATCCTTGATGACCTTCAGCGCCACGCCCGCCATTCGGAGCGGTCGGCGGCGTAAAAAATGCTATCATCCTTCAACATATTTTATCTCTTTTATATCGCCCCAAAGCTTATCTGCCGCCTGTTCTATATAGCTCTTTTCGGTTTGCGTCAGGCTACGGAAGCACTTGATTTCGAGCTTCCCGTTTTTGTTTTTCCATATCCCCGCCACATCGCCGTCGATGAGCAATGGCGGCATGACGATACCTGCAAGATTGAATACGCCACGCAAATATTCGGGCTTAAGATAGATGCTTTCCTTTTTCTGATATCCGAGCATAAGCTGGTCAAATCCCGCAAGGAAAATGCAATGCGGAATGTCCCCATCGTATGTTTTCCCGTTCGGTATGTAATAATATGTCCTGCCGCCGAAGTCAAACGACTCGACGGGCAATTCCCGAAGCCAATTCTTGACCTCTGCCTGTTTTGCGCCCGTATAATACATAGCGTCGTGTATTGTAGCGGGAGCAATATTCGTAAAATACCGCCGAGCTATCTCAAATTTTGCTTCTTCCTCGGGAATCGGAGAAAACTCGGGCGAGGCGATATACTGCTTTTTCTCCTGCACGGTGTAGTTCATAAAGCCGCGCACGCAAAGCTCGCGTATACCGCCGCCCCATGACTCGAACATACAATCCTCTTCGATTTTTGTCATCCCGCTTGCACGGCAAAGCTCCTTCAGCTCGTCGCGCGTGTATGCCCTCTCCGTAACTGCCGCGAGAATGATATCCGCAAGATATTTCTGCCGTTCGGGCGTCAACGCCCAGCACGGGCGCTGATTTTTCATAAATGAATATCCCTGCCATTCGTTTTTGCGATAATCCGCGCCGTTGTTGCACCGGATAAACAGCGGCAGGTCGCTTTCGGCAAACACGTGAACCGTGCCGCGCACAGACCAGTTTTTTACAAGCCCATCGGCGACGGTCTGCTCGTCATAGTCGTTTGTACGGATTTTCAGTGAGTGCAAAGCGTTCGTCATAAACTGCGCCTGCACGCCGCAAAGGTCGCGCATCACGGTCAGCTTGTCCGCAGGCGCGAGCAGATATTGATTTGTCAGCTGACGGATTTTCAGTTCTTCAAGCGTCATATTTTTTTCCTTTCGGTCAAGCGCAGTTGTTCATTTTTCGCGGACAGGATTGTTTTCGCTTCTATGTAGTGCATCAAACAATATCTTTGATGACCTTCAGCGCCACGCCCTGAATCGTCAGCTCTTTCGGGTGAATGATGCGCTGCTTTTCGGTGTAGCTGCTGTTTTCCGCGTACAACACGGGCTTGCCGTTTTCGTAGTGCAAACGTTTGAGCGTGTTTCCTTCTTCCGTAAGCGCAACGACAACCTGCCCGTCGGTTGCGACATTTGTTTTCTTGACCAGCACAAGGTCGCCCGCGTGAACGCCGATGTCCGCCATGGAATCGCCGTATGCTTCCAGCAGAAAACATTCACCGTCGAGCCATTCTTCCGGAACGGCAAGGTATCTTGAGATATGCTCCTCCTGCTCGTCGGGCGTGCCGCACACGATCATTCCGACCACGGGAATGCGGCGGGACATCACGTGCATTTTCTTCTGCAAGGGCGTTTCCAGCGTATTTTTCCCCGAATAAGAAATGATGCCGCGCTTTTCAAGCTCTAAGATATGCCGATATGCGGTCGACTTAACCATGCCCATATATTCCATGATATCTGCAAGGCTCGGGGACTCCCCATTGTTGTCCCGCGCATACTGCTTGATAAACTCCGCGAGCTTTTGCAGTTTTTCTTCACTCATGACTCTCATAAACGCACCTCTGATAATTTCAGAACTCATTGTTCTGTTATTATATCATGGCAAAGACGTTTTGTCAATAGGTTTGCAGAACTTTTTGTTTCGCTATGTTTTTTTCTTTGTTTCCTGCGGCGCAGTTTCTGATGGCTTGCCTCGCCGGACTTTTTATGTTATAATTTTTTTGTGATTTGAACCTTTTGATGATTTGCCCCGACTATATATGTGAAATCGATTTCAAGACCATCTGCAAGGAGGTGATAATGTGGATGAATTTGAAAAGCTATTGCACGAGAATCTGATTCCGCTTCAGCGCTATGTAAATTTCAAGATCGGAAACCGCCATGATGCGGAAGATGTGATTCAGGATGTATGCCTTACCGCCACGCTGAAATTTGACACGCTGAGCAATCCCGCCGCCTTCAAGGCATGGCTGATCGGCATTGCCAAGCACAAGTGCATGGACTATTACCGACTGAAAGCGGCCAACCTGAATATTTCTTTGGATTCACTGTCCGAATCGGCTTTGGCGGTCGGACGGCTCGGTATTACGGAACACAGCATTGTGATAGATACCATTGAAGCTCTCGGCAGTAAGGAAAAACAAATTTTATATCTGTTTTTCTTAAAAAATCTGTCGCAGGAGGATATTGCCCGACAACTTGAAATCCCGGTCGGCACGGTGAAAAGTCGCCTGCATTATGCAAAGGAAAAATTCAGACAGCATTATCCTTGTCCGCCCAAAGATAAATCAAAAGGAGAAATCATTATGAAAAAATTGCCCGAATATTTACCCGATTATAAAATTGAACCATCCAAGCTTGCTCCCTTTTCTGTCCGCTGGGAGGAACTTCAAGGGTGGCAAATGGTTCCGCGGCTCGGAGAAATGCTGACTTGGGGACTGTTCGATATGCCCTCACGAAAGCGCACGGAATATACCGAAATGAAGGTAATCGGCAAAGCGGAAGTACACGGAATTGAAGGCGTTGAAATTTCGGCAATGCAATACGGTGCTGAGGACTATTACCGTACCGGCTGTATCGATCAGATGGAACGCCGATTTGTGGCGCAGCTCACCGACACGCATTGCCGCTATCTTGCCGAAAGCCATGTGGAAAACGGAGTGCGCAAGCTTTATACCTTTCTCGACGGAAACGACTTCCTCGACAATTGGGGCTTCGGAGAGGACAACTGCGGAAATGAAGTCAACCTGATGCCAAAGGGCTTATTGACACGAAGCGGAAATGAGATTGTCGGGCACACAAACAAAGAAACTGTGGACATCGTCGGACGGTATACTGTTCAAATCGGCGAAAAATCGTATGACACCATCTGCGTCATGGATATTCAGTGCTTCAACGACGGCGTTGCATCGGAACAGTATCTTGACAAAAACGGCCGAACCGTTCTTTGGCGCAGATTCAACAAAAACGACTGGGCATATAAGCGATACGGAAAGCTCTGGACTGAAATGCTTCCCGAAAACGAACGGTTGATCGTGAACGGTGAGACTTATGTACATTGGTACGACTGCGTAAGCGATTATATTTTATGATCCACAGCCCCGCTCCGGCGGGGCTTTCTTTGTTTCCCGCGGTGCAGTTTCTGATGGACTACATTGCCTCCAAAACGGTCGCACGCGCGCTTTATATGATTACCCTTCGCTTGCATTCAAATGCGAAAGCGGGGCTGACAGTCCCGCTAACGCCGTTCCTTATTCAGTTGTGCCGCATGGCATTCTTGACTTCTTCGAGAATGCGAAGAATGCTCAACATTTCGTCATTCATGCAATCGGCAAGCAATTCTCCGATCTTCTCGTTCGCCACGGCGTATGTGCCGGGTGTGTTTGCCCGCAGAATCCAGTCGGTTGCCGCATCGAGCGCTTCTGCAATGCGGATGAATGTAGACAGTCCCGGCGTTTTCTTGCCGAGCTCAATGTTTGACAGATGCACCACCGAAATGTCCGCTTTTTCCGCCAGCTCTCCTTGTGTAAGCCCGACTTCACGGCGCAAGTCGGCAATGCGCCTGCCGATGGCGGAGGGACTGCAGTTTCTATTCATTGCTTTTCACCCCTTCGCCGATAACACAAACGGAGACTGCACCTCCGAGTTCGTTCTCGGAAATACAGTCTCCGTTCTTTTTCATTTGCTTTGCCGCAACATATTCTTTTGTCGTAATCCGTGCCATTGTGTGCACCTCCTTTGTAAGCACACACAATACCACAAAGGCTGCGGGAAGTCCAGAGAAAGCGAGAGAGTTAGCAATTATGTATCAATCGTCTTGCAGACTATATCAAAACCCCGTTACAATGATCCACCTCGTGCTGAATGATCTGCGCCGTCCAGCCGGTATAGGTTTTCAACCTTGTCTGCATTGTGACAGTCTGATACTGCACTTTGATGGTTTTATACCGCTTGCACTTGCGGGGACCTCCGAGAAGCGACAGACAGCCTTCTTCAGTGTCATACGCATCATCCTTTTTGATGATTTCGGGATTGAGCATCACGGTGTATACCGGAGTCCGTCCGCTCTCATCGAGAAACGCGATGATGCGTTTTTTCACGCCGATCATATTCGCCGCCATACCGACACAGGTTTCTTTGTAAGAATGGTTAGCAGTCAGATATTATTGATCAAACAATGACAATTGAATCCCAGCATCTGTTGTATCGGGATACTCAGCTTTATCAACGTCTCCGTTCCAATCACCACCAACCGGAATGGCGCCTCTTTCAATCAGTGCTTTATTCCCTTGATATGTCTTTTTGTTCCAACAAAATTCTTTGCACCACCGGTACTTCAGATTTTCAATTGCGCCCGCCCATGTTCCACCTTTGTTATACTCAGATCTCACGACGACCGTACCTGAAGACTGCGCATAAATATATCTGTTCCGCATCATGGCTACGCCCACATTGAATCCTGCATCAGGCTTTACAACGGACAGCAAAAGCATCTTCCTATTCCCAATCGATTTTCTTGCTTTTTTCAACATAGAATCCGAAAGATATTCAACGATAGGTACCCCGAGTTCAAGTGCTCTTTCTTCCGAAGCGGTATCAATTCCTTTTGCGCCGCCTGACACTACGCCAAAGCCCAATCCCGCTGTCTTAGAAACCATTTCTTTGGTAAATGCTATGTCGTCATCCGAAACCGTTCTGGAACCGACATAGCCAACAAATTTATAATTCAGCAGCGACAGATCGCCAGCTACATAAAAAATTGGAGGACAATTGTTGCCAAGCACAGATTTTAATTTTGAAGGATATTCTTTGTCTGCTCTGGTTATTGCCGAAATACCGATGGTTTCAAGCTGGCTCAGTTCAAAGAAAAGACTTGCGTTTCTGTCAACCAATCTGAGTATTCTGTCCGCATAATCATCTGAAAGCAAAAGTTTTCCCTTTAAATCGGTCCTGGAAAGTTGAAATACATCTTCCGGCTGAAGACCTGCATTCATAAGTTTTTTCGCAAACTCTCCCCATTCTCTGGGCTCAAGCGGCACAACATTATCCCCGATGCACAGATGACTGCACAGCGTGAAAATTGCATTTGCGTTTGTATTCATTTTTATTCCTCCTTCTGACTGCTGTCAGCCAATGCAAACGGGTAAACCTCACTGCACCCACCTTTGCTTAAACAATTT
>OGRU01000899.1_pt1 | contig 25182 bp, 19 predicted proteins | sample 1553541 | NCBI WGS metagenome assembly OGRU01 (sample SAMEA2580068, study PRJEB22360) | human gut metagenome | biome: human gut; feature: human-associated habitat; material: faeces | place: Denmark | collected 2008/2010
TTTCTTCGAAAGGTAAATTTATCAATTCTGCAACTTCCGATTTGTATAACCTCTCTTAACATCTAATCCACTGCCTGCAAACACCCAAAATGGTCGAGTTGCCGGATTGTTTGTCACCCTTTTTCAGAAGTCTGGCTTTAAATCCAAACCTCCGAAAAAGCCTGGAAATACGCCACTTTTCAGCCTTTATTTATCTTTTCTTGACAGCAAACAAACCGTCTCCACGTGCCCCGTCCTCCCAAACAGATCCACGCCCTTGACCTTGACCGTCTTATACCCCAACTCTTCCAGCACAGCACAGTCCCTAGCAGCAGTAGCGTGATTGCAGGAAATCATAACTATCCTGTCAGGGGACATTTTTGCCATGTACTCCAGTGCATCCCTAGTGCAGCCCTTTCTTGCAGGGTCCGCTATTATCACATCTGGTCGCTCGCCACGGCTGTAAAGTATCTCTGCTATCTTTCCTGCGTCACCACATATAAATTCCGCATTTGTGACATTGTTTGCTGCGGCATTTCGTTTTGCATTGTCTATTGCAGACTCTATTATCTCAACACCTATGAGCTTTTTCACCTTTTGGCTCATTGACAAACCAATCGTTCCTGCACCGCAGTAAAGATCAAGAAGAGTTTCCTTCCCTGTCAGCTGAGCATAATCTGCGGCAATTTCATAAAGCCGCTCCGCCTGAATTGTATTTACCTGATAAAATGACAGCGGTGATATCTCTATATCATTTCCACACATGGTATCGTGTATCGTGTCGCTTCCATACGCAGTAACAAGCTTCTGTCCGAGTATACAGTTGGTCTTTCGGCTATTCTCGTTGAAAACTATACTCTTTATATCAGCATATTTTTTGCAAAGCTCACCCACAAGCACATCAAATACGCCACGCTTTTTAAGGTCGGTAATAACAAGACAGACCATTATCTCACCTGAGTGTTCGCCACGCCTGAGATAAATATGCCTGAGCAGACCGCTTCCCGTTTCCTCGTTGTATGCCTTTATCTTACGCTTGTTCACATATGCCATTATTTCATCGGCTATTGCCTTGAATATAGCAGGCTGTAATGCACAATCGGTGTGATCGCATACACGGTGAGAACGTCTTGAATAGAATCCGCAAACTGCCCTACCGTCCTGCTCTGCTACAGGGTACTGCGCCTTGTTGCGATAGCCAACAAGCTGTTTACAACCCTCAAAGCTGTCATATTCAGGATAAAGCTTACCAATACGCTCAAATGAATCCTTTATGAACTGCTCTTTTACACGGCATTCCTCCTCATAGCTCATGTGACGAAAACAACAACCGCCACACCTTGAATAAACAGGGCAATCGTTCTTCGTTCTTTCAACTGAACCACTTACAATATTTTCGATAATGCCATAGCAATACGTTTTGCAGACCTTGACTATCCTGCATTCGATAACGTCGCCAATAACAGTAAAAGGCACGAAAACAGCAATGCCCTCGTGCTTTCCTACTCCGTTGCCCTCATTTGTCATACCGCTTATTTCAAGCCTGATAATCTCATTTTTCTTTAGCATAAAATTCCTCTATCTCATTTTTTCGCTTAAGCATAAGCTCAAAATGCTTATTGTATTCCAGCGGAAATTTGTAATTGAACACACGCTCCAAACGTCCGCCCTCTTTGTCAACAAGCTTTGTCGAGCCACCTGCACCCATTGCAAGTATGGTCTGAACCTCTTCCATTATATAGATATTATACAAACTCTCGTGACCCCGCTTTGTCCAGCCTATATTTTCAAGATTTTCAAGCATATTCTTCTGTCTGTAGAGATAATAAGGCAGATAGCCGCTTTCAAGAAGTCTTTTTGTGGCATACTCTACCATTTTATCGGCTGGATTTTTCAGCACTTCCCTGTCACCGCTGTGATTTAGCCTAGCCGCACGCTTTATGGAAAGTGTGTGTACAGTGATATTCTCAGGAGCAAGCTCGATAAGCTTATCAATGGTATTCTCAAAGCTCTCCACTGTGTCTGTTGGCAGACCTGCGATTATATCGGTATTTATAGAGCCAAAACCAACTTTTCTTGCAAGGTCAAAGCTGTCAAAAAACTGAGCAGTTGTGTGCTTTCTGCCAATAGCCTCAAGAACGCTGTCATTCAAAGTCTGTGGATTTATAGATACTCTGCCACAGCCGTTTGCTTTAAGCACCTTCAACTTTTCTTCAGTTATGGTGTCAGGTCTTCCCGCTTCAACAGTGTATTCACGGACAGTTGACATATCAAAGCTGTTTGCAATGACCTTCATAACTCTGTCAAGCTGAGCAGCAGTGAGCGTGGTAGGAGTGCCGCCGCCAAAATATACGGTGTCAAGCTTCAAAGCAAGCTTTTTCGTTATCTTCGAAGTATAAACTATCTCTTCACACAGCTTGTTCACATACTCAGGGATAAGCTTCATACAGCCCTCGATAGATTGCGAAACGAAAGAACAGTAGGAACATCTTGTGGGACAAAACGGCACTGACACATAAAGACTAAAGCTATCCTTTTCAAGCTCATCGAGGACAGGCTTCTGGGTTATAGCAGTTTTGTATGCAATATCGCACTTTTCTTCGCTGCAAAGATATCTGCTCTCCATGGCTTTAAATATCTCCGCCTTGTTCATGCCGTCACTGAGCATATCATTCACACGCTTCACAGGTCTTATTCCCGTTATAACGCCCCATTTCGGCACAATGCCTGTTATCTCGCTCATTGCCTTAAAAAGAAGTCTTGACAGTGAAAGTTCCATGTCGCTTTCAAAATGCACAAACTCCTCTTTTTCACAAGTCTTTCCGTCATATCTCACCTTAACGCTCAAACAAACATTGTCAGCGTTATCCTTTTTCTGAGCGAACACATAATCGTCCTCTGTATCTATGCTGTCAGAAAAAACGTGGGTAAAGAGCGTTGCAGGGATAAAAAGCTTCATTACTCCCTCAAGCTCATATTTATAATCGTTGCCGCTGAATATCAGAGTCATTTCAAAGCCTCCGCAGCCTGCCTGAGATATGGGTTATACTTTCTCTCAGCGTCAAGTGTCGTGACATTCATGTGACCAGGATAAACAGTTAGATTTCCACCAAGGTCAGCTATTTTCATAAGCGACTTCATGAGGGCTGTGCTGCTTCCATCAGGCATGTCAGTTCTGCCAACACTTCTTGAAAATAGGGTATCTCCCGAAAACATATTCATGCCGCATATGAAACAAACAGAACCGCTTGTATGTCCCGGCGTTTCCAACACGTCAAATTCAAGCTCGTCAAGCTTTAGTATATCGTCCTCTGTAAACACATTGACCTTGCCTGTGTAATTTCTGTGTCCTCTTATTCTGAAAAGATTAGCAAGCATTCCTGCGTCATCTGTAAGCTTATGCTTATCCATAATGTGGATATACACCTCGCAGCCTGTCCTGTCTACAAGGTCAGCCACAGCACCGATATGGTCAAAATGGCCGTGGGTAAGAAAGATCTTTTTAAGCGTAAGACCGTGACTCTCTATCTCACCGAGAATATAATCAGGGTCGGCAGGTGCATCGATAAGAACGCAGTTATTTTCTTCGCTTGCAACAATATAACTGTTCGTTTCACAAACACTCAATGGTTTGAGCCTATATATTTTCATTATCTGTCCTTTCTTATTTACCGCTTCTTTCAACAGAAATAACGTTCTTTATTTTCTGAAGCTTGTTTATAACATTGTTGAGCTGTTCCATTCCTGCAATGCTGACAGTTACGGAAAGCATTGCATTGCCATTTTTCAGTTCCCTTGAGGTTGACTCATAGATAAAAATATTGATCATTGCAAGCGCTGACGAAACGTCTGCCAGCAGACCTATTCTGTCAACCGCAACGATATCCAAAGTACACTTGAAATAGCCAGTATGCTTTTCAGAACTTTCCCACTTAACATTTATCCAACGAGCGGCATTTTCAGGATCATCTTTCTGCGAAAGATAGTTCACGCAATCCTTTTTATGCACGGATATGCCGTGACCTCTCGTGATAAAACCGACTATTTCGTCACCTGGAAGCGGATTACAGCACTGTGCAAACTTGATAGCGCAGTTGTCGATGCCGTCAACGATAACACCAGTGGAATTTTTGGAAGTCTTTATCTTATTTTCAAGGTCAGAAGTATCGGGCTGAGCCTTTTCACCATATTTCTTATTATACTCAGATTTCAGCCTTTGCATCACCTTTGAAAGCTGAACACCACCGTAACCGATGGCTGCAAAGAAATCATCAAGAGTATCACAACTGTGTCTGTGCATATCCATTTTGAGAAAGTCCTCAAGTTCTTCCTCAGGCACTCTTATATTATTTCTGCGGAACTCTCTTTCAAGAGCATTTCTGCCCTCAAAGATATTTTCCTCTCGTCTTTCCTTTTTGAACCATGAACGTATCTTGGATTTGGCTTCATTGGTCTTGCAGATATTAAGCCATGAACGGCTTGGACCATGACCTTCAACGTTGGTAGTAAGTATCTCGATTATCTCGCCTGTTTTTATCTGATAATCATAAGACACCATTTTCTTGTCTACCTTTGCGCCGCACATCTTATGACCCACCTGTGTGTGGATAGCATAAGCAAAGTCGATAACAGTTGAGCCGACAGGCAGTGTTATCATATCTCCCTTTGGAGTGAAAGCAAAAACGTCCTCAGGGGCAAGATCATTTTTGATAGCCCTTACTATCTCCTCAACGTCGTTTGACTCCTGCTGTGACTCGATTATCTGTCTTATCCATGCAAGGCGCTGATCGTCCTTTGAGCTACCCCTTACGCCCTCTTTATATTTCCAGTGGGCGGCGATACCATATTCAGCCGTTCTGTGCATTTCCCATGTTCTTATCTGAACCTCGAAAGGTATTCCCTCTCTGCCGATAACAGTTGTGTGAAGAGATTGATACATATTAGCCTTAGGCGTGGAAATATAATCCTTAAATCTGTTTGGGATAGGTCTGAACATATCGTGGATTATGCCAAGTACGTTATAGCACTCGGTAACTGTATTGACGATAATTCTTACGGCATAGCGATCATATATCTGGTCTATCTCCTTGCCGTCACGATATACCTTTTTATAGATACCATAATTGCTTTTAACTCGACCCTCGATAAGGGGAACAGGGTCAAAATCCTTTTCAAGCCTGTCATGTATCTTGTGCTTGATGTTTTCAACAAGCTGTTCACGGCTGCCCTTTCTGAGCTGCATTTGCTCGTCTATCTCGGCATAAGCATAAGGATCAAGATAGTAAAAAGCAAGATCTTCAAACTCATCTTTAATTGAGCGTATTCCAAGGCGGTGAGCTATCGGTGCATAGATGTTCATTGTTTCATGGGCGATAGTTCTGCGTTTTGAATCTTTGCAATAATTAAGAGTACGCATATTGTGAAGTCTATCTGCAAGCTTTATGATAATAACACGAATATCCTCGCTCATTGCAAGGAGTATTTTTCTGATATTCTCGGCTTTCTGCTCATCTTTGGTAAAAGTTTCTACCTTTTTCAGCTTTGTAACGCCATTTACAAGCATTGCAACGTCTGAGCCAAAATTCTTCTGTAATTCTTCAAGAGTGCATGGAGTATCCTCCACAACGTCATGAAGAAGTGCTGCACAAATAGTATCAGTATCCATGCCAAGTTCCAAAAGAATATATGCAACAGACAGTGGGTGGGTTATATACGGCTCGCCAGACTCTCTTTTCTGATTGTGATGATACTTTTCAGCAAGTTCATAGGCGGAAACGATTTTTGACAGATCGTACTGCCTCTCGCCATTAAGTATTTTCTGAATAAGTGCATCAATGGAACACACCGACCTCTCACCTATATGCTCAGGCTTTGAAGCTTCAGGAACAGCGTCGGTATAGTCAGGCGAAGCCGTAGGAGCAGGCTTTTCCTCAAACTGCTCTTTAACCTCGGATTCGTCAGGAAGATCTTCTTCACTGACAGTTTTTATCTCAGGCATATTTTCTATCTTATCCATTTCAGCAGGATCAAGCAAAATATTCTCTTTATCTGACATTTTAGTTACCTGCCTTTCCAAGCATTTCATTCAGCTTAACAAGAGTTTCAGAGTCTTCAAGATTTACCTTTTGTTTCGGCACAACGTAGCTTATTTTCATAGTGGCAGGTCTGAACTCGATAAGACCCTTATCACGGAAAATATCAACGCAAATATGCAGTTTGCAATAATTCATGCTATCGCCTGATATTTTCATGAAAAGATTATCCAACGTAATATTCTTAACTGCACTTATGTATTTATATACGCCGATAAGCTCCTGCCTTGTCGGGATTATTTTTCTTATAAAACTTGCAGGAAGCTGTTCCCCGCGCATGAGCTTTTCATAACAATCCTTTGCCGCAAAATATCTTTCCTGCTTTACTCCACTCAATCTATGATCGATAACTCTTATGGATATGGACTCACGGTTATTGAACACATTTATTCCAAGCTCCACGAGCATATCAAGCTTATCGCCAACTGCAAAACAAGCTTTTTCAGGTGCAAGGGAGAAAATAAGAGCCTGTCCTCTATAGCTTCCGTATGAAAACTCGATCTTTGTATGCTTGCCCTGTGACAGCGGTATTATCTTATCTACTCTTACTCCAAGCATTGCAAAAACTGGAACAGGATTCTCTGCACCAAAAGGCTCCATTGCGGCAAGACCCTTTACATTATCAAGGTTGATATCCTGCGGCATAAGAAGCTTATCCGCTATAAGCTCAACGCTAGGGAATTTCTCCATAGGATCGCTGTATTCATACACCATTTGAGTGAACTTTTCGATATTCTCAGCCTTCAGTGACAGACCTCCTGCACACTCATGTCCACCAAATTTATCAAGCAGCTCTCCGCAATGCTGAAAACACTTGAATATATTGAAGCCCTTTACGCTTCTCGCAGAGCCTCGTGCGTTTCCATCATCATCAATGGAGATTATAACATTCGGCTTTCCGTAAAATTCCAAAATGCGTGAAGAAACAATGCCAATAACTCCGTGATGCCAGCCCTTGCCTGAAAGCACAAGCACTCTATGGTCAAGAGTTTCAGGGTGAGCGTTTATATGGTTTACTATTTCTGTCATTATCTCTGTTTCCGTCTGCTTGCGCTGGGCGTTAAGATTTAAAAGAGTGTCAACATAATTCTCAGCGTCCTCCGGGTCTTCGCTGAGAAGCGTTTTTACCGCTGTAAGTGGTGAGCCAAATCTGCCCGAAGCGTTTATGACAGGGGCAATCCTAAAAGCAATGCCTGTTGAGTCAAGAGCATTTCTATCAAGCTTTGCTTTATCTATAAGATAGTTTAGTCCCAATATTTCGGTGTTTGCAAGATATTCAAGACCACGCTTGACAATAGTTCTGTTTTCCCCTGTGAGTGGCACAACGTCCGCAACTGTACCGATAGCACAAATGTCGGCATACTGTTCCATAACAGTGTCATAACTGCCGCCGTCAAGTGCAGCACAAAGCTTGAAAGCTACACCAACGCCTGCAAGGTCTTTGTATGACGAAGGACAATCTGCACGATGTGGATTAACGATAGCCCTTGCCCTCGGAAGCTTCTCAGGCGGCTGGTGGTGATCTGTGATAACAAGTTCCATATAAAGCTCAGCAATACGTTCAGCTTCCTCAACCGCGGAAATGCCGTTATCCACAGTGACGATAAGCTTAACACCCTTTTCTGCAAGCATTTCAATAGCTTCCATGTTCATGCCATATCCAGCCTCACGCTCAGGAATATAGTACATAACGTTTGCGCCCATGCTTTCAAGATAGTTGTAAAGTATAGTGGTGGACGTAACTCCATCGCAGTCATAGTCACCGTAAATACAAATAAGGTCATACTGATCAACCGCCTTGTTTATCACTTCGGCGGCTATAGCCATATCCTTTATAAGAAAAGGATCACTAAGTTCTTCTCCTTTAAAAAAATCAGCAAGGCTGTCAAAGTCAGTGAACCCCCTTGAAGTCATAACGTCTAGGGTAAGGCTTTTCAAGTCACACTTGTTCATAAACTCTGCAGTTTTCACAGGGTCAGGTCTGTTTATTCTCCATTTTTTCATATAGAAATAGTCCTTTACGCAAATTTACATTCATTATTCATTATACCACATAAGCTGCCTTTTTTCAAGTAGCATCAAGAAAAAGTGTGAAATTTTAGGCATAAAAACAGCACCGCAGAAAACCCCGCAGTGCTGAAATATGGATCTATTATTATTTTGTCGTAGAAACTGCAACAGCGTTTCTGCCATATTTTTCATTACCTGTTGGTTTATCACCTACAGGACTGAATGTTGGAACGATCTTTTCGACCATTTCAACGATATTTTCGTCATTGTTATAGCTTGCACGAGCAAGCTCTCCAAGCTGACCAAGGAACGTTTCTGTGTCAAACGGTATAGGCTTTCCGATATGGATAAGCTCATTGTCCGTTTTCATCATGCCCTCCTCTGCCATAAGCTTCTCCTCAAAAAGCTTCTCGCCAGGACGCAGACCTGAGTAAACTATCTTGATATCTACATCAGGCTTATATCCTGAAAGTCTGATAAGATTTCTCGCAAGTGTGTCTATCTTCACAGGCGCACCCATATCAAGGACAAATATCTCGCCGCCCCATGCGTATGTGCCTGCCTGAAGAACAAGGCTCACAGCCTCAGGTATAGTCATGAAATATCTTATGATATCAGGGTGAGTAACAGTAACAGGACCGCCTGCTTCTATCTGCTTTTTGAACAGTGGGATCACAGAGCCGTTGCTTCCAAGAACGTTTCCAAAACGAACTGCAACAAACTGTGTGCCATTTCTGTCCTTATTGCCAACGCTTTCGATCTTAACCGCTTCACTGCTCTCTATATTATCAACAGCTATCTCGTCTATCGGATCGTTCTCAAGCATACCGTCTGTCATTTCATCAACGTGTGCATGGAGCATAGGTAGAAGATCTGTTCTGCCTGCCTTGCTGATAGCGTCCATGCTCTGGATGACCATTTCGCAAAGTCTTTTACTTGCACCCATAATATTAGTAGGGTTTACAGCCTTATCAGTGCTTATAAGCACAAACCTCTTTGTGCCATGCTTCAAAGCGGCATAGGCTGTCTTGTATGTACCAACAACATTGTTTTTGATAGCTTCATTAGGGCTTGTTTCCATAAGCGGAACGTGCTTATGTGCTGCAGCGTGATAAACAATATCAGGCTTGTATTTTTCAAAAACGTCATTGATACGTCTGCTGTCACGAACAGAACCGATAAGCGTCACAAGATTGAGTTTACTGCCATATTTACGTTTAAGCTCCTGCTCTATTTCATAAGCATTGTTTTCATAAATGTCAAATATGATAAGCTGTTTAGGCTCATGACCTGCTATCTGTCGGCAAAGCTCGCTTCCGATAGAGCCACCGCCACCTGTTACCAATATGGTCTTACCCTTAAGGTGCTGGAATATCTCGTCCATGTTTACTCTGATAGGCTCTCTTCCAAGCAGATCCTCGACCGCAACAGGCTTCATCTTGCTGAGAAGCACCTCACCATTTGTTATCTGATAAACGCCCGGAAGCTGTTTCATCTCACAGCCTGTTTCCTTACAAATATTAAGGATATCCCTTTTGTTCTCAGGTGATGCAGTTGGGATTGCAAAAAGGATCTGATCAATATTATACTTTTTGACGCTTTCCATAATGCAATCACGGCCACCGACGATAGGAACTCCTCCGATATTTCTTCCCCACTTATTTGGGTTATCATCGATTATGCAGAGTGGTCTTGCATTTGCACGTTCTGACATCGTAAGCTCTTTAAGGATCATCTGACCCGAAGCACCTGCACCAATGACCATTGCATTATGCACTGCCACCTGATTTGTTACCTGTTTTGCTCTTAAAAGGGTGACATATCTATAGGCAAAACGCACTGCTGTTATAAGCACGAACTGAGTTCCCGCTCCTACTATATAGTAAGCCACAGGCATTCTCATGAAGAGTAATGTTATACCCACAGCCTGGAATATGGTAGTAACTATCGAGGCTAAAAATATCCTTGAAAGTTCGCCAATGCTAGCAAATCTCCACAAACTATTATAAAGCTTGAACACAAAAAACACCACAACACAGAAAGCTGTATATATTGGAGCAAACTTTACATAGGCAAGCATATACTCTTTTGGTATTGCAGAAAAAGTAAGGTCAAATCTGATGAAAAGTCCGAAAATGTAGGATAGATTTACGGCAACAATATCATAGAAACACAGAAAGAATGCAATAAGCATCCAATGCTTTATCTTTTTGTTTTTCCACACCTGAACTGTGTTTTCACTTGTTTTCTCCATAAATAAAACATACCTCCGCTCAATTAAAGCAATGAATAAGATCACACCATGGCCACCCCTCAATGGCACAGTGCAGGCTATTTATAATATCATCAATATTTTTTTCTATACTTAAAAAGCAAACATTCTTTCTTCGTCAGCCATAGCAGACATGAGTACTTTATCAGAACGTCTTATATTTTCACTTCCAGATCTTTTAGCTATAAGATCAAAATTAGGTTTTCTATCATCAAGATCATGAGCATCGCTTCCAAAGACAAAATCTCTGCCACTTGAAATAAGCTTATTAACAAAACGTCTAGTGGAAAAATGCTCAAAAGCTTCTGCATTTATCTGAAAAACTGCATCCACAGACATAAGACTTTTCAGATCTGACTTTGAATAAACGCCCATATATCTATGTACATGGGCGATTATCGGAATAAGCCTTCGAGAATTTGCTATCTCGTCTATCTCCTCGACGATCCAACTGTTATACTGAGTGAATGGTGGTTCAAGAAGAATAAGTCTTGTTCCGCTGATACACAGCTTTTCAAGTTCTCCTAATACGCTGATACCCTTTTCTATAGCCACCTCAGCACCAATATGTATATCCTTCACGGCAGGGGCAGCCGCCATGAGCTTCTCATAAGCATTTTGTCGTTTGACAAGATAACTGTCTAAAGAAGCTTCCCTGTGCATATAAAAATGCGGTGTTGCCACAATTATACCTATACCCTGCTGTTTCATCATTTTTATCATTTTAAGTGATGTTTTGATGCTGTCAGAGCCGTCATCAATATTCGGCAGTATGTGGCTGTGATAATCGGTAGTCAATCTAACATCTCCATGTCATTTAACTTTCGGCAGAAGCATCCTTCCCACCGTATTTATAGCTGTAGTCATATTTATACTTGTAGCTATACTTGTATCCGTAATGAGAACCGTTCTTTGCGGAAATATCATTAAGAACGAACCCAAGCAGATTGCAATCGCCTATCTCAAGCTTCTTCATAGACTCCTCTATCTCCTGATATGTAGTTCTGCCATATCTTGCCACAAGAAGAACGCCTGCGACCTCGTCTGCAAGGCTCATTACGTCAGTTACAGGAAGCAGCGGGGTTCCGTCGACAATAACATAATCATACTTATGCTGAACATATTCAAGCAATTCACGCATTTTCTCAGAAGCAAGAAGCTCTGACGGGTTTGGAGGCAAAACGCCTGATGTAAGAACAGCAAAATTGCCATTCTTGGTTTCATGCACACACTTATCAAATGTGCTTTCACCACTCAGTATTGTTGAAAGTCCAACATTGTTTTTTAACTTGAAGTTTCTGTGCTGAACAGGTCTTCTCATATCAGCGTCAATAAGAAGTACCTTATTTTCTGTTTCAGCCATTGAAGCTGCAAGGTTTGCAACTGTTACAGACTTACCCTCACTTGGATTAGGGCTAGAAACGACAACTATCTTATTTCGTGTTGTAGAAAGTGTAAACATAAGGTTTGTACGCATTGTTTTGTAGTTCTCTACAATATTAAACGGTATATCCTTATTATTGAACAGAAGCTGTTTTTTTCTGTCAGCAGAAGAACCTTCATCCTTTTTAGAAGTCTTTCCGCCAATATTCATTATCTCACCAACGATAGGCTTCTGATAAATGTCGCCAAGCTCATCAGAATTCTTTACAGTGTTGTCGAAGAAGTCGATAACAAGTATCACTAGAACAGCCACCATCAAGCCACCAACAAAGCCAAGGGCAACATTTTTAGTGGTGTTAGGAGAAACAGGTGTATTGTAAACTTCAGCATCACCTATCTTTTCAACTGAGCCTGCACCGATAACTCTTATAAGAAAGCTTGGAGCGACGTCAGCCATGATGTTACAAAGGTCAGAAGAAAGCTTTGCATTGGTTGTTGTGGCAGTTATCTGAAGTACCTCTGTCTGATTTACAGCGGTCATGCTATAAGCATTTCTCAGGCCGTCATTTGAAACCCTGCCGCTCGTTACAGTAAAATAAGGAGCAAGCTGTTCAGGAGTATACATCTCAAGAAGCTTATCGCTTACCTCGTTCATTACCGGGTCATCAGTAAGTATAACAATATAGGTCTGTACCAATGACTTTGAAGCGTTAATATCCTGTAAGTCAACATTAGTCTTATCTTGACCCGTTGACTGATTATCAGCACTTTTAACATACATTGAAACGTGTGACTGATACTGCTTACTCATAACAAATTTTGATACGAAAAGGGCCAGTATCGCACACACTATTGAAGCGGCAACGATATACCAAACCTTTCCGAGAAGAAGTACCAGAAGATCCTTGATAGTGTAATTTTTTTTCATTTGAATTATTCACCCTATTGTTGATATTTTCGTTATTTTCCCAAAAAATAAACCGTACAATAATAATTTTATCACATTCTATTCAAAAAGTCAACTTTAAACGATACGTTTTTTTGTATTTCAACAAAAAAATGGTTTTTTGTTATAACATACAATAAGATAAACTAAATCAGCCAAGTATTTGTTGGAAAATCATATAAGCTGACAGCTTAATTTAACAATTATGAACGGCACTGTAAAAGCCGCCATTACAGCCGTTCCAAAACTATTTACCAGTCCTTGTATCATAAGTATGCCGAAATTCATGACAGATTGCTGAACTGAGGCAGCGGTCGGCATTCGCACCACTTCACCAAAACTGCAATCCTTCCAAGATTTTTTCTTGAAGGATAGTCGCAAAAGAGGTTCTTTGGCGAGAGTGTAAAAACAAAGTCCCACACCTGCCAGGATAATTCTAACATGATCAGATGTCAACAACATTATTTTCATTGGAGTATGCAAAAGTTTCAAAATCTCATCGGAAAAGCACAATGTGATAGGCTCTGTCACCAAAGTAACAGAGCCTATCATCAGAAATGATATGTTCAGACAGCCTTTCAGGCGGCGTTCATTTATTTCACCGAAACAATAAGAAACAAGCGAGCCACAGCCCATGCACAGACCTATTATGATCGAATAAAGAAAAGTCGTGAGGGTGTATGTGCCGCCCACAGCCGCAAGGGCATTTTCGCCAAGAGATCTGCCAACAATAAATGTGTCGGCAATTTTATACACCTGCTGGAGCAGATTTCACAGTATCATCGGGCTTGAAAAAGCAAGAAGCAAGCTTATGATACTGCCGTTTGTAAGATCTCTTTTCATTATCGTTCTATCTCGATACTCATACAGTTTGTACCACTAAGCTGACAACTAAGTTCATCAGGCTGATGCGTACCGACATAGAGGGTGAATTCCTTTGCAAACTGTTTTCTCTCGCCGATATCTGACACTGTTGAGAAAGCTTTGTCAGGTATTTCGATTTCAACATCAAGCTTTTCACATTTTTTGACAAAAATTCTCTTGAAGCCGCACAGCACAGGATAAGCCGGAGCATTATCACAATGTGATTTAATGTAAAGTTCGATAACATCACAAGTATCGGCACCGTTATTTTCTACCTCTACATTGACTTTGCCATCGTCATAACTAAGCGATGTAACAACAACATCTCCATAAGTAAGACCATAGCCGAATGGATAAAGAATGTTATCCCTCGTGTACCTATATGTTCTATCAGACATAGCATAATCAGTAAAGCAAGGTAGCTTGTCGGCGCTATTATAGAATGTAACAGGCAGTTTTCCTGATGGCGACACTTTACCAAAAATAATATCCGCAATAGCCTTGCCGCCCTCTGAGCCCGGATACCATGCGTGAATAAGAGCGTCACAATCATGCTCGATATTTATTGAGCTTCCTGCCGCACATACCACTATCATAGGCTTGCCGATCTTTGCGACACGCTTTATAAGCTCACGCTGACTTTCAGGAAGTCTTAGATCGTTCTTGTCACCTGATGAAAACTCATTACCTGTGTCGCCCTCCTCGCCCTCAATAGTGGCGTCAAGACCAACGCAAAGTATCACAACATCAGAATTTGCCGCTGCCGCCTCAGCTTCGGCGTATCTATCCCCTGCCTGTGCAAGACCCGATACTCTGTCCTTATACAAGTGACAGCCTTCAGCATAAAGCACCCTGCCCTCAAATGCGTCCTCGATACCCTCAAGGAAAGTAACATACCTGTCGGCTGTGCCGTTATAATTGCCCTCTAAAGCCGCTCTGCTGTCGGCATTTGGTCCTATTACAGCGATAGTTGATATTGATTTTTTGTCAAGCGGAAGAATACCCTTGTTTTTGAGCAGCACCATGGACTTCACTGCACACTGGTAGGATACAGCTTTATGCTCATGGCAGGAAACAACGCTGTATGGTATGTTGTCATATTCCGTTGACTTGTCAAACATGCCAAGTCTTATGCGAGTTCTCATAAGAGCAACACAGGAAGCCCGGATTTCATCTTCTGTCACAAGCCCCTTGTCAAGAGCAGAAAGCAGGTGTACATACGTACAACCGCAGTTCACATTACAACCTGCTTTAAGTGCCATTGCGGCCGACTCTACAGGAGAAGACGTCACCATATGGTGTTCGTGGAAATCCCTTATCGCCCAGCAATCAGAAACAAAATAGCCATCAAAACCCCATTTGTCGAGCTTGCCCATTAGAAACTCACTAGCACATGACGGCTCGCCATTCACACGGTTATACGCACCCATTACACCCTCGACCTTTGCTTTTTTTACAAGCTCCTCAAAGGCGTAAAGATAGGTCTCTTCAAGGTCTTTCCAACTAACCTCTGCATTAAATTCATGGCGAACAGCCTCAGGTCCGCTATGTACTGCAAAATGCTTTGCACAAGCGGCAGTTTTCAGTACCTTGCCACTGCCCTGCAAGCCTTTTACATATGCCTTGCCGCACTCTGCGGTAAGATAAGGGTCTTCACCGTAAGTCTCATGACCTCTGCCCCAGCGTGGATCTCTGAAAATATTTATATTAGGTGCCCAAAGGGTAAGACCCTTGTATATATCCCTGTCATCACGCTTTGAATACTCATTATACTTAGCACGAGCTTCTGTGGAGGTTATATCTGCCACTTTGAACACAAGGTCGGTGTCAAACATAGCCGCAAGACCTATTGCCTGTGGAAACATGGTGGCCACACCGCTTCGTGCAAGCCCATGGATACCCTCATTCCACCAGTTATAGGCAGGAATGCCGAGCCGCTCAACAGCAGGAGCGTCATATCTAAGCTGTGAAGCCGCCTCCTCTACGGTCATTTCATTTACAAGTGCTTCAGCTCTTTCCTGAGCTGAAAGGCTTTCATTGAGATAATTTTTCATATATCCTCCTTGCACATTACGTCAATTATATCATACAAAAAAATTATACACCATGACATGACATCGTGTCAAGACGTATAATTATAATAATTAATGTAGAAATTATATCTAAATGCTTTGAGATCAGCTTTGACAAAAATCATAAAAGCACCAAAACAGTAATGTTATAAGTCTTTTATTTGAGAATGCTGAAAATCTTTTGCATTTTCCAGCAATATACAATTATATGAAATAGCGCATATACGCACTTATACATAACTATTTCAAATTATCGTAAAAATATTTGCTTTTTTCTGAAAAAAATACCAATAATAATATTGACAATCGAATTTTAATAGTGTATAATATTGTTATAAGAAAATATTACGAAAGGTGATAGGTGTTATGAAAAAGATATTTAAGTCAATTTCGGCTTCTGTTACTGCGTTCATCATTGCTTCAACAATGGTGGTAAGCGCATCAGCAGCTTCTTCTGCCGATGTTGTTTCTGCAGCTAAATCAGCAGGTGTTCCTTCCAACCATGTATCAGAGCTTAAGAACTACCTTGATTCTCACGCTTCAAAGTTCAGCTCTGCTGACTATGATTACATGGTAAAGGCTCTCTCTGATTGTGGTGCTACATATGTTCAGCCTGTTGCTGACAAGCTTTTTGGTGCAGGAACAGATCTTGCTTCACTAACAAACGATCAGCTTAGACAGGTGTTTAAGGAAATGGGCGAGGATAGCAGAAAGGCTATTGCTGATGCTTGCGTAGCTACAGGTAAACACTTTGGTGTTACTATCAAGGTAGACGAGCTTACAAGCAAGGATTGGAACGTTCAGGTTGTTGATTCAGATGGCAATACAAACATTGGAACAAACACAGGTAACGGTTCACTTAATACTGGTGCAAACAGCATGACAGCTGTTCAGGTTGCTGCGGTTCTTACACTTGCTCTTAGTGCATTTGGTATTACAATAGCTGTTAAGAAGAACAAAGAGTGCTAAGATATGGTCAGGAATGAGGATAAAGCTTCCTCGTCTGACGCAAACAAACTGAAAAAAAATAAGAGGACGTCAGTGGCTGTAATGGTCTTGACGCCTCTTTTAGTTTTGGCTCTTTGCTTGTCTATCATGACGCTGGTAAGTTATAAAAAATTCATAGAGCTGCAAGGATATGCAGCAATAGCGTTCAATGAGAACGCTCATTTGAAAAACCCATCAAAGGATAATAAATACAGAAATGCAGACGCACTGCCTATGAAGGGATTAACAAAAGTCACAGTGCCAGATTCTGATAAAAAGACGGAACAGCATGAGATAATCTATCCGTATTACGGCGACAAATATGCCGAGCTGACCATAAAGAATGATAAGGCAGGCATTGACAAAGAGCCTGTTTACTGGGGAGACTCTGATGATCTCCTAGCAAAAGGGGTTGTGCAATCTAACTATTCTGCATATATAGGTGCTACAGGCAGAGTTGTCCTTGCGGCACATAACCACACTTATTTCAGATATTTACCTAATATTCTAGTGGGTGATCAGGTGATATTAAAAACAGATTATGGCAAATTTACTTATGAGGTCACAGAAACTAAGGTACTTCCAGATACAGATACTTCCCTTTTGTATTATGACGTGACCGCAGATCCACCTGTAGATGATCTGATACTCTACACTTGCTGGAACAATGGCTATATGGGTCTTTCAGATCAGAGGCTATATGTTATCTGCAAAGTCGTAAGCAAAGAATATAAGAATTAGGAGGGTAAGATCTGTGAAAAACAAAAAACTATACAACTACCTGCCTAATCTGATGATCTCGCTGTTTTTGGCGTTTTTATTCCTTGCGCTGTCACTTCTGTTTGCGGCAGACAATATTTTCTTTGAACCGACAACCTATACAAACAGTATGCACAAGATAAAAATCGAGGACACGGCTTTTCAGGAAATACAGACATATTGTGAACAACAATATGCCTACACTGGTGTTGAAGCTGATACCCTGAAGAAGTCGATTAACAAAACTGATGTATCAAACGCTATTTATAGCTATGTTGAAGATACTTTCAGTTATATTCTTGGCGAAAAGAGCGAACTTCCTGAGTTTAAGGCAGACTTTACGCTTCTTGAAAAGAATATCTCAGACGATTATACAAAATGGGCTAAAAAAGAAGGCGTTAAATATACTCAGGAACTTGAAGACATAAAGCAGAAGACAATAAAAAATGTGGAACAGGCAATTGAATCCGACCTTGACGTTATGCTTTTGAGCCATATAAATAAACCTAACGGCATTTCCACAAAGCTTAAAGATCTGCTTGTGCTTGCGAGAAAAATAAGGATAGTCCTTATTGCAACGGCTGTTATACTTATAGGCGTTATGGTAGCAGTAAACAGAAAGCATGTAGGCGGTTTGCTTTATTGGGTAGGCACTTCACTTTTCTGTTCCTCAATGCTCATTCTTGTTCCGTGTGCTATCCTAAAGGGTACAAAATATTATGACGGGCTTGCGATACATAATGACACTGTGTATAATGCACTCACAAGATCCATGTATGGCTTAACTGACAGCCTTATTAAATTATCGACAGTTACTCTCGTAGTGGCAGTTCTTTTTATGGCACTTTTTGCGTTGATAATCAATCTGACAAAGTTCAAAAAGAAAGAAAAATGCTAAATTTATCAGACCCCTGTTTTAAATAGGGGTCTGTTTTTTACAGATGAAACAATTCCATTTAATAATCGTCAATAGTTTAAAAATATGATTAAAACGTTGTAATAATATTACGATATATGCAGTGCGAGATGTCAGCAGCAAAGCATCTGACGGAAAGTCTACAAAGAACATAATGCCAAGTGAAATACAGGGTATTGCAGGTCTTACAACGGAGCTTAATGAAGTCATGATGGACATTAAAAAGCCACAGAAAAGTATATAGTTGTCCCCTCTAAAGTGAATGCTTTGGAGGGGATTCTTTTAGAACCAATATAACTAAATACGCTTTTCAAACATGACTTTGCATAATTCAGTTTCATCATCACAAACATCTTGTGTTTTGCTAACTTCAACAAAACCACATTTTTTATACAACCTTATAGCAGATAAATTATCAGCAGTGGTCTGCACTCGAACAAATCTTTTACCTTTGTCATGCAAAAAGCTATTAGCAAACTCGACCGCAAATGTTCCAACGCCATAATACTGATATTTTGGCTCAACGGCAAGCATTGAAATATAACCAACTTCAGCGTTTTCTAGTCCGTTGATTTTCAGCCAGGCAACAGGCATAAGTCCTCGACATATCAGAAAATTTACCTCATCTGTATCATTATTCAAAATCGACTTACACCACTCGGCATAGGATATTTTATCACCGTGTAAAGCCAGCAAATTTTTGTTGTAAAGGTTGGCTACTATCTTTACATCAAGTTTTTCTCGTACAGTCACAGCGTTGTAAATTTGTCCAAACTGCTTTTCAAACATCAGGTCACCATTATTTATCAGATCATTAAACGTCTGATATGGTTTTTCAGTAAAACCAAGCTTTTTCTGCAACTCAAGTGACGATGTGTTTTGTGGATCAACATAAGTTCGTACAGTTATACAGCCCTTGTCTTTCAGTACATCAAAGGCTGTTGTAATCATTTTCTCCGCAATATGCTTGCGACGGTGGTTTTCCACAACAAACAGATTACCATAATACCAAAGTGTAGGGTCATCAATATTTTGTATACAACATAGCCGTCCCACAAAATCACCAGAACTACTTTGTGCTATCACATTAAAATAGTCTGTTTCTGACTTAAACCAAAAAAGCGTACTTCTCAACTCTGCAACATCACGTTGTCCCCAAAGTGCTTTGGAAATTTGCAAAGCAAGCTTATCTGACAAGTATTCGCTTATTCTTATGGTTATAATCTCAATATTTTTTGTATCCATAAAATCCTCATTTCATAAATAAAAAAAGTGTTCCTGAAAAATCGAAAACACTTAAATTCATTATTCACAAAAGAAGTTAGAACACAAAGCAATGTGAATGATAGATATTTTCGACTTCTCTGTTACGAATATTCATATCATTCACCTGCCTTTCAACTATGTGTTGTCTGCATAAAATAGATGACATTGAAAACAATGCTTTCACGAGGTTTTTCGCACTCCAGCAGATTATCGCAATGTTATTTTCATTTAGTTTATTCTCAAAAGACTATCTCTATATCACAATAAACATTACGTTATGCTTAGAAATAATCTTTTTCATAAGAAAAATCTCAAATTTTCGTTAATGTATATTTACACCAAATGATTTGAATAACCTATTATATACAACGTTTCATGTTTTCAATGGCTATACGTTCATCAATACCCTGTACCACCTGGTATATTCATAACGTCATAAAATGAATACTTTTCGAATTTATCTAACGGAACATTTCCAATTATTTTTAGAAGTAATGGCCTAGGAAATAATCCACTCCGACATTGCTATTTCTTTCGTTTTTTGTGGTTTGATGCAACCCAACTATTCGCAATCTTTTGCAATTTTTCTAACAATTCAAGATGTTTATCGTAATTAATATTGTTAAGACATCTACGTTTTTCTGTGAGTGTTATTACATTGCTAGCCTTCTCTTCCACACCTGTTTTCCGTTCAGTTCCAACAATGACTTGTCCATCTTCAGATAAAAACAATTCTAATGATTTAAATATACTTTCTAGATTTTCAGCATCTTGTCCTTGTTGATTAGGAGTATCAACCACATAAAAATTGAATGGACTATTTGCTCTATTTAAATTATATAAATAAAGTGCAGATTGATACATATAAACAAGTCGTGGAGTTTCACTGCCAGTACGATTTATTTGTTGCACAAAATCTCGCAGCTCTATAAATGTTTTTGGAACATTTATAGCATCTGCCAATATGCCACAATATTCTTTAATTTTTTCTGATATTTCTTTGGAACGCTTCCTGGTCTTCATTTGGTCTGTTTTTTCATCAATAATTGCAATTTTAGAAACATATAAATCTATTTCTTGTTCTAGAACTTCCAATTGCCTCTTGCAGGATTCATATATCTCATACTGTCCCTTGTTTTTATAAAAAAAGAATAGGACAGAAGTTCTTGAGAGTTCTGAACTTTTTGTTCAATAGACTGGATTTCTAAAAAGACACCATTATATTTCTCCTTAAGTTCTTCTAATTTTTCTGTTGCAATAGAAATGCTATTTGTCAGTTCTTTAATAAGCTTTTCACAATGAGCATAATCTGAAGTAATATTTAATTGTTGCTCTAATCCGTTTGAATAAATAGTGCCACAAATTGGGCAGATCAACTCATCTTCTTGGGTCATCGCAAATTCAATGTCCTTTTTAGTTTCTGTGAGGTTGTGTTCTACAACGTGCAATTTTTGTTGATTGACATATATATCATTTTCCAAAACTGTCATCTCTGCATTATAAGAAAATTGCATTTTCCTCAATTCTTCCGCCTTAGCAAGCAAAGATTCAATATCTGTTGTGACCTCTTCAACGGATTCAATATTCTCAATTTGTGTTAATGTAGATGTGATACGAGAGACAAAGTTTTGATTATAATTCAATTCTTTTTTCTTATCTTCTTTTTCCATCGTAAGTTCTGCTTTTTGTGCTTGAAGCTTAAAATACATATCATTAAGGTAACCACATACATATTTATTTGTATTTGCTCTCCAATCCTTAATATACGCAACGTTATTGAAAGAATCCGCTATTTTGCTCCACCCTTCATCTTGGTCAATATATTGAAACCTAAAAAGTATTGGAGGTGTTACATTGAACTGCTCACCTTTATTTGAAATGCAGGGCATTGTAATTTCTAAAATATCCATTAAACAGTTACTATATTCGTGAAAAGCTTCCGTTTCGATAATGCAAGAGTAGGCATCCCCACTATTCTCAAAAATCCGATATTTTTTGCCTTGTCGAACAACACAATACTGTTTTTCTCCATACTTAAAAAACAACAAGTAAGCGGAAATTAATTTCTTCCAATCAGATTCGATTCTTTTGCACTCACATCCTAAAGTAGTAAATATACTTTTGATAATGGAAGATTTTCCTGTTTTATTTCCTCCCAAAATAATATTAAGCCCATTTTCAAAAGGAACCTCTAACGACCGAGACTCACTTTGACTGATTACTATCAGTTTTTTTATCGTTAGCCTTTTCATTATCTTTTTCCTCCTGCTGTTTTCGTAAATTTCTAATTAAAATTTTGTACTTTTGCTCTTGTTTAACTTTTTCAACTGAATTTTTGCTCATAATACAACACCTCAACTAACGATTTATCAAGAGAATCCGATAGGAGATTATGCTTTTGTAATTCTTGAATGCATAATCTTTTCAGGTCATTATTAAACCCATTTGTCTCACATGATTCACAATATGTAGAAATTGTTTTTCGCAACACAACAACAATTTCTTGATATTTAACATCATTAACATCAAGCCACCTTGTATCGTGGAGCGTTTTTGCTGATTCTATACGATTAATATCCTTGTCCGACAATGATTGAGTAATCAAGTAATCGTGAAATGCATCATAATTTCCGCTGTTATTTATGTTACCATCAATTTTCTTGCCTATTTGAGCAATATCCACACCTTTTTTTTCAACTAAACTTTTCATACTAATAGGTACTTTGATTTTTTCTTTACTCTTTTTTCTTACATCATTTAGCAATTGCTGAAAAATAAGATTGGCAGTATTGGACGGAATATTTTTGTCTGCCAAGTGGTTGAAAAATTTACCCATAGTTTGAGATTCATAAGTTGTTAGTTGTAGTTCCGATTTATGGACAAAAGTATTCTGAATAAACTCCTCAAAGACAGAATCAAAATTGCTCGGCATATCATCTAAAAATTCATTTTTAATCCTGTCTTTGATTTTTTCATATAACACAATATTTTCTGTCTGAAGCCTTTTCCCGTCTTCAATATATGACTGCCATAACAAAACCTCTTTATCAAAATCATTATTTGATACAAAATGGCAATGCAAACATTCAGCACCAAATGCCAAATAGTTGTAGAAAATAAAACCTAAAAAAGATTTTTTGTAGCTACCACTTTTTTTCTTTTCCCTTTTAGACATTTCCGCAATAGTCCAGTCAGAAGAATCTTCTTTTGTCTTTATTTGAAAAAACTGATACTGCTGATTATTGGGAGAAAATTCAGCCATATCATCGTGAAATTCACAAAAAACAATACACTCTGTTCCATCTTGAAGTTTTCCTATTATATGACACACAATCCAATGAACCTGGTATTCAAATCTATTATAGGAGTCAGAACCTGCCTGCTCACGCTGTTCTGTTGTGAGTACACTACTCATAATTTATAATTCCTTTCATCGTTATACTTAATAATAAGAGTACATCGTTTTTGGTCGGTATTCTTTATAATCACATCGTTATTGATACTTTTAAATAATGTTTTCAATCCGATTTTTCACTATAATCCTCGGCATATACAATATTCTTGCAACTCAAAAATTATGAAGTCTATTTAAAACTTGCCAATCTATATTATACCATAAAATATTCCAGATTTCAAGTTGTTTTTGTATATTTTCACTATTTCTCTGTTTTTCGTCTATGCAGAATTCATCATTTTACAATACAAAATACATGTTTCCATTTCTCACACTTTCAACATACTCAAAAACTTGAAAGAGAAAACAAAGCGATAATTCCCATACCGCCTTGTTCTCCTTTTATCTAATAATAATATATCTTACTTAACAACCTTGAGATACTACTTCCCCTCACACTCAACATAATCCTTCGCAAACTGCTCCGCCTCAGCCAAACTGTTTTCCAATATCTCAAACCCCACAGCCGCAGAAAAGTTGTCTATCTCGACACGCTCTGTTTCGTCTTCAAAAACCTGTATCCTAAACCCCTTGCAGAGAACATCTCTGCCCTTCTTGTCAACTCGTTTTATCTCGTTATACGGCATGATCCGTATATAAAAGCCTTTGTACTTCATTCAGTCACCCCCTAAAACGTCATCTGAAAATCATCATTTTCATCAAAATATTCATTTTCATCAAAATCCTCATCTTCTTCAAAATCCTCTTTTTCATATAATCCTTCGTCCGGCTCAATGTTATATTGCTGCCTGCAAACCGTCCTTTCAAGTGCTGCCCTCAGATAGCTTGTATCCATACCGTTCGCCTCGTAGCCCTTCTTTATGACATTGTAATAGTAACTGGTCGGCGGCGAGATCTGACCTTTGTTCATAAGATACGCCATGCATTCTTTCTTTTCGCCATTCACCTCAATCTCAAAAAGCTCCTTTCGGTAAAGATTCGGAAAACCCTCATATCGGTCAAGACTGTGTTCGTCCCGACCATCTATCTCCCAAATCAGCACGGGAACTTCCGACTTCTCTTTCGGCACAATAGTTGCCACACCACGAAATTCAAGCTCATAGCCCTGCATCATTTCTTTGCTTACGACCTTTGAATTCGGACAGCGATGTGCCATCTGTTCAAGGTTAATATTGCTGCCGTAGGCAATGTATAATCTTTTGTATTCCATAAAAAACTCCTTACATACTCATTTCAAATTCTTCTTCAAATTCGTCACATTCGCTTTCTGACGGCACAATGTGTTCTTCGGGTACATTTTCGACTTGTATGCTGTTGTCGCTTACAAGCTCGACACGTTGTTCAAGAGCGGCTTGCCTTTGAGCTTCACGCTTTTCTTTCAGCTTTGCCCTTGCGGCTATGCCGTCTTCAGGATGCCTCCATGCAATATCGCCGTCCAGATGTTTCAGCAAGTGAGATCTGCAATTCTTGAATTCTTCACCAATAAGTCCAAGATTCAAAAGCCACACCCGAAAGCTGTACCGCATATTATCACTCTGCGAAACGTGCGGAGAACAATACTTTTTTGTCATAGCCGCATTTGATATTGCAAGTGCAAGAACTATCTGACTTCTTACCTCGCCAGCATGAAGAGAACCGTTGTAAGCCCTTATCTCATAATGCCCATGCTGAAAAAAGCTGTGCAGATTGCAGATAACATACCGGCTGTTTGAATAATGCTGAAACTGCTCGCTCAGTCGTCCGTGATACCAAAGCCGTTTGATCTCTTCCATGTCTTTAGGCTTCTTTCGGTTTATGTCCTCTATGAACTGCTTGTCCATCTTGTGACAGTAGGATTCACGAGCGGAAGATACTTGCAAAGCGTCCCACAAGAAATCTTCCTTGCTTGCGAAAATGTTCACAAGATTTCGTATCTGCTGCGGTGTATAATCGTCCGCCGAAATGTGAATGTGTGTACCTGCACAATATCTCGGACCTGTTACTCCGCCTGCTTTTCTTAGCGATCTCACGATCTCCTGAAGCAGTGGAATATCCTCATATTCCAGAACGGGAGAATTGAGTTCCACGCTGTATGATTTGGAAGCATGGTCGCCGTTTGCGTTGTAGCAGTTGATACTTCCGTCATAAACTATCGCCCACTTTCTGTCCTTTGAGTCCGTCACAACATATTTGTCATAGCTACCGCCCTCGTGTTCAACACGCCCGTCAAGGACATTTGCCA
>OGRU01000906.1_pt1 | contig 25049 bp, 22 predicted proteins | sample 1553541 | NCBI WGS metagenome assembly OGRU01 (sample SAMEA2580068, study PRJEB22360) | human gut metagenome | biome: human gut; feature: human-associated habitat; material: faeces | place: Denmark | collected 2008/2010
TGACAATAGAAATACCCCCAATAATTCGGATGTCCAAATTATTGGGGGCACTACACTTGCGAGACAGCTCTTTTTCTTTTAAATAAGGTGGCTAATAAGATTCCCCGTATTTAGGCAGAGTATAATCAGTAATGTGACCATGAATAATCGATCGAAGTATTTGTCATTCACATGAGTAGCAATATAGCCACCTAAATAGCCACCCAGCACTGCGGCAATCATCATAAGCGGCAATATTGAAGGGTCTACATAAGCAAAATGGTTGCTTACGCCCATGGTAATAACGTTTGCCCCTTGTGCGCATAAAATAATACATAACGATGTAAATACCGCACTTTTGCTGGTCATAGACAATAGAATAACCAACAGCGGTCGATTAAAAATACCACCACCAATACTCAAAAAAGCAGCTATCGTTCCCAAACCAATCCCCACCATCAACATCAATACTGGGTTCTTAACATGAAAATGCGGAATTTTATGCTTTACTATTTCATGAAGCATAATGAGTAATACGATTAATATTTGACACACGCTCTGAACAACAATCACCGTAGAATCATCCGCGTTTGACACGAAACGATCCAGAATCAGTTGCCCAACAACACCACCTATCATGCTACCTATGGTGAAGAATATAACGATTCGCCAGTTAATACTAAGAGCATTTCTACGGCTTTTCACGATGCTCACAACAGTCATAGTTAAGATGGTAATACTGGCCATAGCGTTAACAGAAGCCGCTGAAAAACCACCCATGGCATCCATTAGAGGTTTGATAATAATGCCTCCGCCAAGACCGCTGATGGCACCTAAGGTGCAAGCAAAAAGAACAATAACAAAAACCATCATACTGGTAATCATTGACCAGGCCTCCTTCCTAAAATAAAAAGCGACTGGCATCTGTTTTTCAGCGCCAGTCGCTATTGTTTTACTTGGTAATAGTCGAACGTTCTATCAGATATGGATTGGTATCCGCATATGGGTAGTCGGATGCATATGGATCCAGGTTGCTGTAACGTTCACGTTGTCCGATATAGATGCTCCCGCTCCCAGTTACGCATTGGATGAATTTATTTGGATTGTTGCCAACGCTACCAATATACAAGGATCCATCGTTGGAGACAACATCCGGTTCTTTCCAGTAACGGCCATCATAGCCCACCTCAACGCTCCCCGAAAGGCCCGCTTGAGCCTGGATCAAAAGGTTGTATGGCAGGTTGCGCGACAGCATGGTAACATCGCCAGTATCGGTGCTAAGATTCCATTGTCCATTCATACGCGTATCATAACAGAAAATATTTCCACTTCCGGTCTCCCCATCCACTCTCTCAAAATCGTTTTCTAACAGAGTAACGGAACCGCTTGAACCGGCAATAGACAACGATGTTGCCTGGTTATCATAGAATCGTAATGGCGTGTCTCCACCGATGATTTGCATGCTATCGGCTTTAACACCCGCAAAATATGCATAACCACTATTTGTAATTTCAGCAAGCAAATAATTCGTGCGAAGGTCTTCAACATGCAAATCAAGAGCGTCGCCATTGATACTTACACTCGTGTAATCACCCTGTGGCAGCAGAACCTGCATAGTCAATTCTTTCGCATCGGTATTAGTATCTCCCTGCAGAGAAACAGTGCATTGGGTCCCTTCCAAATCGACTTTAGCCAACTGATCGCCGTACCCTTCACCTGCTAAAATAACTTGCGGCTTGGATAGACTGGAAACCATCCCAATTTCCAATTCAACGCCAGAGGCTTCAATATGCAGATCCGTCAGTCCCTCCCGTGTCACCGGAATTTCCACTTGCTGCTTCGCGTGGCGTGAATCGAATGCACCAGAATGATCATTCAGACTGAAATTAAAAACAAGAAAAACGAGAAGGCAAACCACAGCCACCACGACAAATAGCAACTGAAAAGGACGTGTCTTCTTCAATAAAAGTTTGATTCGTGCATCCAAATTACGTTCGCCTCCCACAATTAATCATTTCCTTTTCTATTTTACACATTTAACCATCATCCTGCAACATTTAATATCCCTTATCAAGAGCCGCCCTCTTGCAGGAAAAACATGAATATGCAAAGATGTGTTATTTTTCACGTATTTGTCAAACCCGCTCTGTGCCTACATCAAATACATTTGTCCGTTATTAATAAATGAATATTGGGAGTCTCATTAATGCAAGTAATTTTACTTTCCCTCCATTATCCTGATAAACTAATCCTACAAAATCAAGATCATCCTATCGCAAGGCGCGTTAGGAGAAAGGGGTGCCTTATGAAAACAATATTGAAAAAAGTTCCAATTCCTATGGCCGGGTTAGCGTTGGGGTTAGCGGCTCTAGGCAATCTATTGCAGGGTTTTTCTTCAGATATTCGTTTATTATGCGGCGCAGTATCAGCTATTCTCTGGACTCTGGTCATGATAAAGATTGCGCTATTTCCAGAAATGATTCGCAAAGATCTCAGCAATCCAATCGTGGCAAGTGTTTCTGGAACAGTATTCATGACAGCAATGCAGCTGGCTGTTTATGCAAAACCAATTTTCGGCGAGTACGCCGTATTGATTTGGTTTGCAGCAATTTCTGGCCATGCAGCATTGATTGTGTGGTTTAGCTGGACGTATATGCGCCACTTAAAGCTGAGCAACGTTTACCCAACTTTCTTTATTGCTTATGTTGGGATCGTGGTCGCTTCTGTAACGGCACCTCAGTTTGGTATGGAATGGCTGGGAATGATGATTTTCCGCTTTGGATTTGCGGTTTACATGCTGCTTCTGGTTCTTGTCAGCGCTCGATACATTCTTCGCACTGTCCCTCTCGCTGCACGTCCATTATTCTGCATTTACACGGCTCCAATGAGCCTGTGCCTGACCGGCTATCTTTCAGTTGCAAATCCAACATCTCCAGTTATCCCAATCACAATGGGTATTCTTGCACAAGTGCTCTACGCGCTCGTCCTCATCCGTTTGCCAAAGTTGTTGCGTCTGCCTTTCTTCCCAAGCTTTGCGGCGTTTACCTTCCCATTTGTCATCACTGCCACTGGATTAAAAACATTATTGGCATGGTTGGAAGGCGCTGGCTATGCGGTTCCGGCGATTCTTCATCTTTTGGTTATTGCTGAAACATTAGTCGCCGTTGGTTTGGTTGGATACACCTTGATTCGCTATCTGCGCCATCTCTCCTGCGGCAGCGAACGTAGAAGTCAAGCGTTGTTGTTTGAAGAATGCCAATGGTGCTGCACCTAATAAAAACGAAACAGCCTCCTTTACGGATTCTATAAATAGATCCCGTAAAGGAGGCTGTTTTTTTATTTTTTCTTTTTGGCTTCCGCCTTCTCTTTTTTCGCCTCTGCTTTTTCGTCATACAAAGGCAGATAGACGGTGAAGGTTGTTCCAACGTCTTTTTGGCTTTTAACTTCTATCTTTCCATCATGTGCCAACACCAACCCTTGCGTAATGGCCATGCCCAAACCGGTGCCGCCTGTTTCACGGGCACGCGACCGATCACTGCGATAGAATCGATCAAAAACATGCTGACATTCTTCTTCAGTCATCCCTATGCCAGTGTCAGATACCGCAAAAATGAAATTTTCCTTATCCGACCAAGCATTTAAAATAACTACGCCACCATCCGTCGTGTAACGCAACGCATTGCTTACAAGATTCAAAACGATTTGTTTTAATCGTTCCGGATCTGCGTAACAATATGGCAGCTTATCCGCAAATTCTACTTTTACCGAAATATTTCGCGTTTCCGCGTCTGCTTCAAACAATACCACAAAGTCTTCCACAAAGCTTTTAAAATTAATTAACGTCTTACTAATCGGCATATGACCCGCATCCAGACGCGATATATTTTGCAATTCCGTCACCATGCCACCTAAACGCAACATTTCATCATACAACGCTGAGATATCTTCTGGCGAACAAGCCTCATTTTTTACCAACTTATTCTCCAGCGTTCCAGCAATGGCTGTGATTGGCGTACGAAGTTCATGACTGATATCAGCAAACATTTGCACACGCGCGTCGTTTGCGCGAGCCAATTCGGTTGACATTTGGTTAAACGCTAGAGCTAATTCACCAATTTCATCATCGTTTTCAATATCTACTTTTTCAGTGGTCGATCCCTGTCCAATCCGTCGCACAGAAAGAATCAACTTATCCAGGGGACGTGTCAAGTTGCGTGCAAAGAACCAACCTAAAATGATTGCAAGAATAATGGTAACCGCTACACCTAAGACAACCGATCGGCGGGTATCTGCTAAATAACTGTCTGTCAGGTACCAGAATCGATCACCAATATAATCAGCCGGCAGCAAATATCCGATCAGATTTTGTGTGCCCAATTTGTAAATTGGATAGCCATGCTCCAATAAGCGATTTTTTACTTTCTGCCCGATCTTATCGGCTTCTTCTTCCGGGCAAGTTAAAATTGTGCCATTTGGATCCACCAAAATAACGGAAAGTTCCACCTGCTGACGTATTAACCCATAGGGCAGCTGCAAGGTGGAACTGCTGAATTGTTCCTGAACACCAGCCCATGAGTTTCCATTTTCCGAGTAATACGCCACATAGCGCTCTTCCCATGTGCTGATCTCTGCTTTTGAAGTCTGCAAAAGATATTCATCAAAGCTCCGGCTCATCAATTGCAGGGTTACACCGCCAACAATCAGCCCTGTAAGAACCGCCATCAGCGTCATCAACGAAATAATTTTAGTCGACAGTTTCATATTTATCCCCGAACTTATAGCCTAAGCCATATACGGTTTGAATAAAAATTGGTTTTTGTGGGTTCGGCTCAATTTTTTTACGCAAATTACTTACATGGGTATCGATAGCGCGCTCATATCCTGCATAACTCTCACCAAGCGTCGCTGTTAACAGCTGTAAACGGCTGTATGGTCGACCAACATTTTCACTGAGTGTGACCAGAATGGCATATTCCGATGGTGTTAAATCAATACTTTTACCATCATAGAACACCTCACGACGATCCAGATTGATAACCAGCTTACCAAATGTGCGAACTTCTTCGGTATTTTCGACAATATGTTTGCTGCGTCTAAATACCGCTTTAATGCGCGCATTCAGCTCACGCAAACTAAATGGTTTTGTAATGTAATCGTCTGCCCCAAGTTCCAACCCCAACAGCTTATCAATTTCTTCATTACGAGCCGTTACCATGATGATTGGCGTATTATGATTGCGACGCACCTGTTTACAAACTTCCATGCCATCTACTTTAGGAAGCATCAAATCCAATATAATTAAATCTGGCTTTACTGTCTCAACAATTTCCAGTCCCTGTTCGCCATCACCAGCTTCAAACACTTGATAATGCTGGTTTTCCAGATATTCTCTAATATTTGTACGAATATTTTCTTCGTCTTCCACCACTAAAATCTTCTCGTTCATAGACACACACCTTTCTAATCAATTATATCGTGTCGCACGCGTGTAGGCGATATTATAGTAATCCATTAACTGTTGACTTGCACCTTCCCAGCTGCTGGCTTCCGCCTCTTTTCGAGCAATGACACGAATCCTGCGCATCAACTTTTGATCCTCCAAGCGTTCAATGGCTGCATCCAAAGAATCCTCATCGCCAGATGTATAGAAAATTGCATCACGTCCATCTTGAAACTGCTCAGTAGTCAAGGGACTCCGCGCTGCAATTATTGGCACTCCAGAAGCCATTGCTTCCAGCAACGATAAGCCAACCTGTTCATTCAACGTTGGAAAAATAAATGCATCACCAGATGCGAACGCTTCAGCCAAATTGCGGCCTCTTAAAAAACCTGTAAAAACACAATTTGTACCACTGAACACTTTTTCCAACTCTGCTCTATGAGCGCCATCACCTACAATGGCCAAACACACATCGCTGCGACGGCGCATCATTGGCAGTAACGCTTCAAGATTTTTATTTTTTTGCAGACTGCCAATATAAACCAGCAGTTTTTTGTCCTTTTGGCCTTTATTTAATATCAGCCGCATATCCTCTGACGCAAATTTTGGATGACGCTTTTCTGAATCCACTCCCCGTTTTAGTACATGTGCATTGAAAATCCCGAATTCTTCCAATGCATGACGCATTACATGCGATGTACATAGATTCAACGCTGCCGCAGAAGAGATTTTCTGCCGTGCCCGCCATATCACCTTTTCCGATACTCGATGGTTTAAATGAAGACGTTTCAAACTGCTCATGTAGTTTGTGTGATAGCTCACAACCACCGGAATTTCTAGTTTACTGGCATATTGTGACGCCACCGTTCCCAAAAGCAACGGATTTACAATATGAACCACCTGTGGTGAGAAATCCATCATTACATCATTTATTCGAGTTAAGGAAGGCGCCCAAAACAATTTTTTTCCAAACGGCAATTTCTTATCCTGAATGCCATAAATGGTGGCGTCTTCAAATTGGTCAATGCCTCGATCCGGCGTTACCACGACCACCTGATGACCTTCTCTCAAAAAATAGCGAATAGCCTCCGTCAGTCGCAGGACCAACCCATCTGCAGCGGGCAAAAACTCCTCCGTGACGATCATTATCCGCATAGGCCCCTCTCCTTTCTTATACCGTTAATCGTCTCATCGTTATCCTACCACAAATATCCATATTGTTCTATAACCTTCACATCATTATTCTATTTTCTTAATAGTTTCATAAAAAATGGCCGCAAACCTATACCAAGGTTTACAGCCATTGATTTTACAAATTATTCTTCATCAAGAAGTGGATCTCTCATAACAGCGCCTGTGCTGGAAGACGTTACCAGATAAGCGTACCGACGCAGATAAGAGTTCACAATCAAATCACGCTTTGGCGTCTTGCGAGAAGCTTTGCGTGCTTCAAGCTCTTCGTCACTCAAACGAACAGACAAGGAGCGGTTAGGAATGTCAATTTCGATGATATCCCCTTCCTGAACCAGACCAAGAGGGCCTCCTTCTGCCGCTTCTGGAGAAATATGACCAATGCAGGCACCAGCGGTAGCACCGGAGAAACGACCATCCGTCAAAAGTGCCACTTCTTTACCAAGACCCGCGCCAATAATGGCAGATGTTGGTGAAAGCATTTCTTTCATGCCAGGACCACCTTTAGGGCCTTCATAACGAATCACGACAACATCGCCAGATTTAATCTGATTTGCCGTGATCGCATCAAATGCTTCGGCCTCGGAGTCAAATACACGTGCAGGACCGGAGTGCTTCAGCATTTCTGGAGCAACGGCTCCTTGTTTTACAACCGCACCATCTGGCGCAAGGTTCCCACGCAAAACAGCCAAACCACCAGTTTGTGAATAAGCGTCCTCAATGGTGTGGATCACATTTCGGTTTGTAACAACCGCGTTGGCAACGTTTTCTGCCATGGTTTTTCCAGTTACCGTCATCACGGAACCATCCACCTTACCTGCATCTAAAAGCTGCTTTAACAAAGCTGGAATGCCACCGGCTTCGTTTAATTCATTGATATGTTGGGTATTAGCAGGACTCAACTTACAAACCTGTGGCGTTTCATTACTGATGCGGTCAAAATCTTCCAAGGTAATCTTCACCTGCGCCTGATTAGCGATTGCCATCAAATGCAGAACAGTATTCGTAGAACCGCCAATGGCCATATCTACAGTAATAGCATTCAGGAAAGCTTCACGAGTCAGAATATCGCGTGCGCAGATGTTTTTTTCCACCATTTCCATGATCTGCTTCCCAGCTTTGCGGCCAAGCGCTTTACGTGCACCGTATGGCGCTGGAATCGTGCCATTGCCCGGAAGAGCAATCCCCAGAACTTCAGCCAGGCAGTTGATGGTGTTAGCTGTGTACATACCTGAGCAGGAGCCGCATGTCTGACAAGCCGTTTCTTCTAATTCGGTTAGAGTTGCTTCATCAATCTTTCCTGCAGAATATGCGCCAACAGCTTCAAAACCACCACGGCTCAAGTCACTATCTTCGCCACGGAAACGGCCTGGCAGCATTGGGCCACCACTGACGTAAACACATGGTACATTTAAACGTGCAGCGGCCATGAGCATCCCCGGAACGATCTTATCGCAGTTTCCAATAAGCACCAAACCATCAAATTTATAAGCCATGTACATCGATTCAATGGAATCGGCAATCAGTTCACGCGTTGCCAAGGAATAATTCATACCCGAATGGTTCATAGCAATGCCATCGCAAAGTCCAATAGCAGGGAATTCCATTGGCGTTCCGCCTGCGCCCAATACCCCTGCTTTTACCGCACGGGCAATTTCATCCAAATGAAAATGACCAGGGATGACTTCATTTTGCGCATTGACAACCCCAATCAACGGCTTGGACAAATCTTCAGAAGTATAACCCATTGCATAAAATAACGAACGATGAGGCGCACGTGTAGGCCCCTTTTTGACTTCATCACTTCTCATGAAAAACTCATCTCCATCACATAGAATTAAGGTCAAATCTGCTTACCATCGCTAGAAAACAGTGGCAAGGACAGTAAATAGGATTTATCGATGTATTCATCCGACACGCCGCTATCAAAACCATGGCGAATGATGCTGGCCTCACCAACAACATAACCACCAAGTGCGTTAACAAGATCCGACAAGGCACCCATGGTCGATCCTCTCAATACTACGTCGTCCACGAGCAGGATACGCTTGTCTGCAATGTATTCTGCATCATCTTTAGACAGATACAGTCTTTTGAATAAATCTTCCTCTTCTCGATGTTCCACAACCTGAATGGCGACAGCATCGTCCATATAGGCTTTTGCACTTTTTCTTGCAACAACAAAACGCTCCTTTTGAGACAGCAATGTCATTGCATACGCCAGAGAAATTCCTTGAATTTCTTCTGTAACAATACAGTCAAAGTCTGGAACTCTATTCAACAATTCTTTGGCAGCGGCTTGAATCAATGACACATCATTGTACGCGATAAACAAAGGAATCCATGTTTCTTCATCAATCTGATACAATGGCAGCTGGCGTTTCAATCCAGCTATTTCAACATCATGAAACTTCTTCATCGAAAACCCTCCCTTACTGTATTCTTTAACTATAACAAATGTCGCTTCTGAATGCAATTTTATTCATTAATATTTCATAACATCAAAACACAACATTGATTTTAAAGCATACAAAAAGGTGCATCGGATTCCGATGCACCTTGATTTCCAAATTGAACGTATATAATTATACGCAACCGGTTGGTTTTGGAAGACCAGCGATTTTGCATGCGCCCTTAGCTGGACCAGATGGGAAGAGATCATAGATTTCTTTCAGGGAGAAACCAGATTCCTTGGTCATCTTACGTACCATTGGAGCGATACCATATTCATTGTAGTAGTCTTTCAGGTAGTTGATGAGTTTCCAGTGATCTTCGCTCAGTTCGCTGAGACCTTCGGTTTCAGCGAGGAACTTAGCAACTTCTTCATCCCACTGGTCAAGGCTTACTAAGAAACCGTCTTCATCGACTTCGACTTTTTTACCATTTACATCGATTTCTGGCATTGATAAAGCACCTCACATTTTAAATTTGTCAAATTTGTGTATTGGATCTACAAAGCCCGGATATTCGACCAGATAGTCTTTCAGCATGTCCGTAGCCATCTTCAAGCCATCAACTTGACCCATTTTGTAATCACTCAGCTTTGAATCCGAGATCTCACGAATCAAATCTTCACAAAAATCAAGCCATTCCATGCAGTCATCCAATAAAGCCATTTGTATCTCCTTTACATATTATATCATTACTCTTTTGTAATGAAAAGCTATTTAAAGAGGGATTCAATAATATTTACTCATGAATCCCTCATCATTCACCCTAAAAATTACTTTTTAGGAAGAGTTACATAGGAAGTCCCAAGATAGAGATATTCAATCTTCCCAGCGTTTGCCAAGTCAGCGACTACAGCGTCAATATCACGCTTCTTTACACCAATAGCATCCGCGATTTCACGGTTTTTAGCTTTTTCTTTGGTGCCGAGGAATTCGATAACCTTCGCTTCGAGTTCTTCTTTTGTGAAGTCAGCCATTATGACATCTCCTTTCGACAGATGTTACAGGGCTAAACCAAATTACATGGTTTCAACTGCGTTGGTGTATTTGAAGTTAGAGGTCGTGCGGAAGGTCTTTACAGAGAAGGTAAAGTCATCGATGTGCTTATCGGTGAATTCCAGACCGGAAATTTCAAAGAATTTTTCCCAACCAATACGTTCTACCCATTCACCATAACGTTCGCCTGGCTTAGCGTTTTCAACCCAGATTTCAACCAAATGTTTGATGGTGTTAACGAGGGTTGGCCATCTTGGTGGTTCGTTAGGGATGTAAGGAACAACGAGCTTGGAGAAGGTAGGGCCCTTACGGGTGTTAGAAACCTTACCACCTACGAATACTGCAAGACCGTCATGTTCTGGGTCTGCGATTGGCAGAGCAGGGCAAACGGAGAAGCAGTTACCGCAGTACATGCATTTTTCTTCGTTGATGGTTACGGATTTCTTCTTAGGGTTTGGACGGATAGCACCTACAGGGCAAGCTGCAACGAGGTTTGGAATTTCGCAGGAGTCAGCAACCTGTTCGTCGATAACGCGAGGAATAGTTCTGTGCATACCTACGAAAGAAATGTCGGAGCAGTGTACAGCGCCGCACATGTTCAAGCAGCAAGCCATGGAGATCTTCAGATGAGCTGGCAGGTCATCGCGTTTGAAGTAGTCATAGAGAGCATCCATAACAACTTTAACGGTACCAGAAGCATCGGTAGCTGCACTGTGGCAGTGTACCCAGCCCTGAGTATGAAGCATGGTACGCAGGGAGTTACCGGTACCACCAACAGGGAAGCCATAAGCTTCTACTTCTTCAATGATCTTATCTACGTTAGCTTCTTCGGTGGTCATGAGCTCGATAGAAGTACGGGTCGTGAAACGAAGATGCCCATCGCAGTATTTGTCTGCGAGATCAGCGAACCAACGAATGGTTTCGGTGGAAAGCAGACGAGTGGAACCTACACGTACAGTGTAGAGTGCACCAGCAGGACCAACGTGTTTCAAAACACCTGGTTTAACTTTTTCGTGATATTGCCACTGACCATAGTTGTCCTGGCACATCTTAGGCATTTTATCCCAGAAGTGCGGAGGTCCGATATCAGTTGCAGCGTATTGAGACATCATTATTCAGCCACCTCCGTTTGATTAAAATCTTCACCATACCAGTAGATATATGGGTTTTCACGTGGATGATCAACCATCTGAGGTACTGGCTTCATGTCGATTGCTTTAAGCATGGAGTTCATGCCGAGTCTGTAGATCAATTCACCAAGACGTTCACGGGTCTTAGCGTGTTCATCCCACCAGTCCCAAACACGTTCTACGAAATCTTTGAAGTTTTCATAGTCGTTTTCTTTGTCAAGCTTCATGAATGGTACAACAACCCAGCCGAGGAATGCGGACTGAACGATAGTAGCTTTACCACCGAGAAGGATGGAAGCACCTTTGTCGTTACCAACATGCAGAGCTTTTGGCATGTTGTTGATGCAGTGCATGCAACGGGTGCAGTTTGCGTTGTCGATGGTGATTTCTTTCTTATCAGCATCGTAGCTCATGCAATGGCTTGGGCAACGGGAGATGATAGCCTTGATTGGGAGGCCAGCATCAGCGTATGCAGCAACTTCGGCCTGGTCAACTTGGATGTCGTCTCTCCAGGTACCGATAACCGCAATGTCGGAACGAGCGGTTGCAGATACGCAGTCGTTAGGGCAGCCAGAAGCTTTGATTTTGGACTTGTAAGGCCACATTGGGCGATGCAATTCCATCTGATAATGCTGGGTCACGTTGTAGGTGAAGTCCAGAGTATCATAGCAAGCGAATTCGCAACGGCCAGGACCTACGCAGCAGCTTGGGGTTCTGAGGTTAGAACCGGAACCACCAAGGTCCCAACCAGCTTCAGACAGGTCGTTGAAGCAAGGCTGCAAATGATCGGTAGTGGTACCGAGGAAGATAACGTCCCCAGTAGCACCGTGCATGTTGGTGATACCGGAACCATGCTTGTCCCAAATATCGCACAGAGTGCGCAAGTCGGAAGACTTATAGAAGAAACCAGATGGCTGGTTTACACGTACAGTGTGGAATTCGGTAACAGCTGGGTATTTTTCAGGCTTTAAGGTATAACGACCTACAACACCGCCGCCGTAACCGCGAACACCAACGATACCGCCGTGCTTCCACAATGGCATCTTGATTTCGTAAGATTCTTCCAATAAATCGAGCAGAGTATTACATACTTCATTGTTGACAGAAGATGCTTTTTCAATTTCTTTGACGAAGGAAGGCCATCTGCCTTGCTTCATCTCTTCCATCATCGGTCTGTTGGTAGACAAATCCATACACCTCCATATTATTTGTCACGGGCTTAACCCGTGGCCGAAATCAATATTCGTTCAGAGAAATAGCGTCAGCTGGGCATACTGCGATGCAGGTCTGGCAGCCGATGCATTCGTTTTCGTTTACAGTGGAAACACCGTCAACGAGATCGTAAACGTTCTGTGGGCAGTCGGAAGCGCATGCGCCACAACCAACACATTTGGTTTCATCAACTTCTACTAAGTACATTTCATTCCTCTCCTTCCTATGATAGATTATTTCTTTGTCGTAACCCGACAATTCACTCATCTACTTGTATTAGTTTCTCACACTTTGTGAAATTTTGCAATAAATTGCTGGTCGCTCGTTTGTGATTATCTTAATTTCAACAATAAATATCATTTATTTTTATGGAACGATCGGCACAGTTGTACAAATCTTTCCGCCCACTCGCTAGAAGATGCGGCATGAAAGTGGTGATAGGTAGCCAGCGTTTTACGAGAAACCATGCCTTCGCAGAGAACATCTCCTTCTTTTGCAATGCCTTTGCCACGTTCTGTAATGAATCCATACTGAATTTGAGCGTTTTCTGGAAAATGTACGCGTGAATGATGGAATTCATGCCCCACAACGTGAGCATTTTCTGCAAAATACGGGTTCGCTGCGGTCGCTTTCTGAAAAGCGTACCCCAAACCTACCGGACGTTTTTCCATGGCCACTGAACAGTCAAAAACACCAGCCATTTGGTAGTGATTATTTTCACTTATTAATTCTTTTGCCAGATACATCAATCCGCCACATTCCGCATAAATCGGCATGTCATTTTCCGAAGCAGCTTTCACTGCCTCTCGCATAGCCCGGTTGGCTTCCAGTTCTTTGGCGAACACTTCCGGAAAACCGCCGCCAATATAAAGGCCATCCAATTCTGGCAAGGTGTCTGTCATAGCATCAAGTGGCACCAGCTCTGCTCCTTCGTTTTCCAAAGCTTCGAGGTTTTCTGGATAATAAAAGCTGAACGCACGATCACGGAAGACACCAATGCGCACACGTTCCTCTATAATCTCTTTTTGTTGCTGAGGCAGCGGATCAAGCAGCGGTGGTGCGGCTTTGGCGAGCTCAAGAAGACGATCAATGTCCACATTATCCTGTACCAGTTTGGCCAATCCATCAATGCGTGCCTGCAACGCATCTTGCTCAGACGCCGGAATCAAGCCAAGATGGCGGTCTGGAATCTCCACATCATTGGCTTTTGGCAGTGCACCTAAAAGCGGCACATCGCAGTATTCTTCGATGGATTTCTGCATGATGTTTAAATGTCGAGGGCGCGCCACTTTATTGAGAACCACCCCCGCGAACTGAATGCGCTTATCAAAATTCACCACACCATTGATGATGGCCGCTACACTGCGCGTGATTCGGGTGGTGTTGACAACCAGTACCACCGGCGCCTGCAGCGTGCGCGCCAACTCTGCCGTACTGTTGCTGCCTTCCCAGTTTAAGCCATCGAATATCCCCATAGCGCCTTCAACAATTGCAATGTCTTTATTGGCGGCATACGTGCAGAAAGAATGCAGAATCTGCTCTTTCGTCATCATCACCGCATCCAGATTGCGACATGGAATACCACTGGCAAAGGTGGACCAACTTGGGTCAATATAATCCGGCCCTTTCTTGAAGCCCTGCAGCAAAAGACCACGTTCCCGAAGGGCTCGTTGGAGCCCGATGGTGAACGTGGTCTTGCCAGAGCGCCCCTGCACCGCTGCTACAGCAAGCCGCGGAATATAAATCATATGTGTTTGCTCTGATTGTGTATTCATAAGCTTAACCTGCTACGATATTAACGAGTTTACCTGGAACGACGATGGTCTTGCGCACCGTTTTACCAGCAATGGCATCCTGCACCTTCTGTTCCTGCATGGCCTTTTCGATAATCGCCTCTTTATCAAGGTCATTGGCAACAACAATACGTGCTTTGAGTTTGCCATTCACCTGAACAGCCAGTTCCACTTCGTCAACCTTAAGAGCGGATTCGTCAATCTCAGGCCATTTCTGAAGATGAATGCTTTCACTGTGGCCTGTTTTTGCCCACATTTCTTCAGCAATGTGAGGAGTGATTGGAGCCAATAACAACATAAGTGCTTCGATGGCTTCCTGAACAGCAGGCGTTACCTTCTGGCCGCTGGTTTCTCTGAAATGATAGAGTCCATTGACCATTTCCATAATGGCAGAGATGGCCGTATTGAAGTTAAAGCGTTTGGAAATATCTTCTGTTACACGCTTAATGGTTGTATGCGTTAAGCGGCGAAGGTCTTTTTCTTCAGCTTCGTTGACGTTTCCTTTTTCATCTTCAAGGTAATATTCAACCACCAAGCGCCATACACGGTTGAGGAAACGGTAGCAGCCTTCCACCGCACGATCGTTCCATTCCAAGTCGCGATCTGGTGGAGCCGCAAAAAGAATGAAGAGGCGCGCTGTGTCAGCACCGTACTGATTGAGAATGTCTTCTGGAGAAACAATATTTCCCTTTGACTTACTCATCTTAGCACCGTCTTTGAGTACCATCCCCTGTGTCAGCAGATTGCGGAATGGTTCATCGGTACCACACATGCCAAAGTCATGGAATACTTTGGTAAAGAAACGCGCATACAACAGGTGGAGAATCGCATGTTCAACACCGCCAATGTATTGGTCAACACCATTTTCCATCCAGAAATCAGCTTTATCTTTGGTGAATGGCTGTTCGGTGTTGTGTGGGTCACAATAGCGCAGGAAATACCAGCTGGAGCACACAAAGGTATCCATGGTATCGGTTTCACGACGTGCTGGTTTGCCGCAGATTGGGCAGGTTGTTTCCACGAAGTCTTTGACATAGGTCAGTGGAGATTCACCAGTTGGCTTGAACTTAACATCTTCAGGCAACATCACAGGCAGCTGATCTTCTGGAACAGGCACAGCGCCGCAATCGTCGCAATAGATGATAGGGATTGGTGCACCCCAATAACGCTGACGAGAGATTAACCAGTCACGCAGACGGAAGTTCACCGTCGCATGGCCAGCGCCCATTTCATCCAGCTTGGCAACAATGCCACGTCCAGCTTCAACGTTCTTCATTCCATCGAATTCACCGGAATTGACCATGACACCTTCTTCAGTATAAGCGGTTTCCATTTCGTCAACGCTCAGCACATGGTCTTCTGGTGTAACAACAACAATGATTGGCAGATCATATTTCTTTGCAAACATGAAGTCACGTTCATCGCTGGCTGGAACACCCATAACAGCACCAGTACCATATTCATAAATGACATAGTTGCCGACAAAAATTGGCACTTTGGCACCATTGATTGGGTTGATGGCATAGGCACCAGTGAACATACCTTCTTTTTCTGTTTCGGTGGAGGTACGTTCGATTTCGCTCATCTTTGTGATACGGTCAACAAAAGCTTCAACATCAGCTTTTTCTTTCTTGTCAGCAATGAGCTTTTCAACCAGAGGATGTTCTGGTGCAAACACCACATAGGTCACCCCATAGAGAGTATCTGGACGGGTGGTAAACACTTCGAAGGTTTCACCGATTTCGGTATCAAAGGTAATCATAGCCCCTTCGGAACGACCAATCCAGTTTTCCTGCATGACTTTAACCTTATTTGGCCAGCCTTCCAGCTTGTCCAGGTCATCCAACAAACGCTGTGCGTAGTCGGTAATCTTGAAGAACCACTGATCCAAAGATTTCTTTTCAACGACAGAGTCGCAGCGTTCGCACTTACCGTCAACAACCTGTTCATTAGCCAATACGGTTGCACAGCCTGGGCACCAGTTGACATTGGCATTCTTCTTATAAGCGAGGTTATGTTTATACAGCTGCAGGAAAATCCACTGAGTCCAGCGATAATAGTCTGGCATGCAGGTCGTCACTTCACGGTCCCAGTCAAAACTGAGGCCTAAAGCTTTGAACTGACGCTTCATGTTAGCAATATTTTCCTTGGTCCATTTTGCCGGTGGAATGCCATGCTTGATGGCAGCATTTTCTGCTGGCAGACCAAATGAATCCCAACCCATTGGATGCAACACGTTATAGCCGTGCATGGTTTTAAAACGTGCAATAACATCCCCGATGGAATAGTTGCGCACATGGCCCATATGGATATTGCCCGAAGGATAGGGGAACATCAAATCTCCAAACGAATAGGTCTCCTTGGCTTGATAAGGCGAATAACTTTGAGAACCGGTTGTTCCGACACTTCCAAAAAGCGTCAGATTGGAAATGATGCTTCCCTCCAGCCACTTCTCGCGCTCCATGTTCCAACGCAGCCCCACCGACCAGAAGGGTGCCATTTTGGTATCGGCACCGAATTGTGAAGAAAGGTCGCCGCGGATATTGAAGTCTACGGAAAAACGCTGGTCATACATATAGTTCAACGAACCGGTCATACCCACGCTGCGTTGGGTGGATTCCTCTCCGTTCACCCGCTGGTCCATTTCGAAGGCAAACAGGAAATCGTCCATGTTGTCATCCGGGAATCCCTTTGCAGAAAGGTTGATACCGTCGCTTTTCGATGAAGAGACATCCCAGCGGAGCAAGGCGAACATTCCGTGTTTGCCTTTTACCAGGTTGTAGTTCAAGGCAGCGTTGGCATTCCAGCTTACAGACTCTCCGGTACTTTTTGTATAGGAACCGCGCTGGGTCAGGTCTTCTTCAGGAGCAAAATCAGTGTGGTGCGACGATTTGAACTGCTCCGAACGGGCCGTGCTCTTTGTCAAAGACACCTGTCCGTTGACACGGAGATTGTCCATAATGGCATATTCGATAGAGAAGTTGTCTACAATACTGAAATTGTTTGACAGGTCTTTATTGGGAAACTGTACATTATATAATGGATTGGTAACCGTCTTCGGGTTGTTTGCCGATGACATGGGCTTGATTTCTATTACCTGCTGGTAACGGCCGTTTTCATCTGTCAGACGGTAATAGGGATTCAGTTTCGTATATTCCGAGAATGAACCGTAAGGCGAATTATGCGATTTGGTATTTGTCATGCTCAATGAGTTGCTGATATTCCATTTCTTGCGGCGGTATTGCAAGGAAAGGGTCAGACCTACGTTGTTACGGTCCGAGCCTTTCATGACTCCGAATTCATCCCCGTAATTCAGGCTCAGGCTATAACGGATTGCCTCGTCTCCGCCCTCCATGTTCAGGGTGTGGCGATGGGTGAGTGCCGTACGCAACGGTTGCGACAGCCAATAGGTGTTTACTCCGCGCAATATTTCCTGTTTGTATTTGTTGTAATAGTTCAACATGTCTACGCTCTCAAACAATCCGGCAGATCTCTCGTATTCCAATTTTTCGGACGCATTCATCAGGTTGTAGTCGGACAGGTCCGGAACAGAAATTCCCACATTGCCGCTGTAACTCAACGTCAATGCACCCGGTTTCGGTTTCTTGGTTTCAAAAACCAACACTCCGTTAGAGGCTCTCGAACCGTAAAGGGCAGTACCGGCAGCATCTTTCAGAATGGTAATAGATTCTACGCGCTCCGGGTCCAGGTCGATAATGCGCTGCAAGGTCGTCTCAAAACCGTCCAGAATGAACAACGGCATGTTAGGACGGTTGGAATAGTCTCCCATCAACATCTGGAAATCTGCACTGGAACCGGTAGCTCCCTGGCCCAACTGGACGTCTCCGCGCAGACGGAATTCAGGCAATGCGTTAGGGTCGGAACCTGCCGTATTGTTTTCCACGATGCGGAAACTCGGGTCGAAAAGCTGGAGCGCCTGCAATAGGTTGTTCGGATTCAATTTCTTCAACTGATCGCCTTTGACAGTGACATAACGGCCGGTAAAACCGGACACTTTACGGGGCGCCATACCTGTTACCACAACATCTTCCATTTCAATAGACATGGCTGTCAGTTTTACCACGATATCTGCCATATCTCCTTTACCGGCAATGTTGACTTCTTCTTCTTGATACCCGACAAAACTAATAACCAGTGCTGTAGCGCTACCTTCCATAATTTCCAGGTGGAAACGACCGTCCATGTTGGTCACAGCCCCCACACCTCTCTGTTCCTTCAGTACAATACTGGCTCCAAGCAGCGGCTCGCCTGTTTTGGCATCTTTTACCACACCGCTGATTTTTTGTACGTCATGGGCAGGTAGCTCTTTCCGGGGGCGTAATACAACGGTACGGTTAGGCTGGTATTCCACATCTACGGCATATCCTGCCAACACCTGTCCGATAGCATCCCGCAACTCCTTGTCGGTGATATTTATATTGATTTTTTTAGAAAAATCAAATGACGCATGATTATAGAAAAAGCGGATATCAGCAATGTTGCCGATTTTATTTAGGGCTTGTTCTATTGTTTCATTAACTATCTGTACTGAAATTTTCTTTTTTTGATATTCTTCCTCTGCAGCTTTTAGTCCACCGGAAAAAATCAGCATAAATAAAGCAAACACCAGGAACCGATGGCCTAGAAATTCCTGTAACATTTTCTTCTTTTGCATAAATTTGTAATTTTAGTTAGTAAATATATTGTCGTCAGCTGTAGTAAATTCCTTGTGTAGGATATTTCGCAGATACTGTTACATATTACTTTTGCATTTCAGTCAACTCCTTCTTAAATTTCTTGTTCTTATTGTATTTTTTGAAGTAATCTTTACTAAGTGTTTTGATTACGTCGAAGTCTTGCTGTTTTGATATGGCGTTGTACAAAAACAGATAAAGCACAGCGTCTCTCACATCGCCTTCGTACACTTTTGACAGTTTCTCATACATCTCTTCCATGTTTCCGGCAGGCTTGTACTCTTTGCCGGCTTTCCGGGCCTCGCATTTTTCACGGTATTCCAGATAATCGATCAACCAACCGATGTAGGCGTAGCTTTTCAATGAAGCCTTGTCGCTTTTCACCTGATAGCCGTCCAGAGCCTCCCAATAGCCTTTCGGAGTGCATTCCTGAAGCGGTTTTTTGTTTACATCGGATACGATGAACGGATATTTCACCAGGTTGTCCAGGTACATGCCCTCCAGTTCCGCATGGATATAGTTGAATGCGAACGGGTCCACCTTGTCGCGGATGCCTTCCAGAATCTCCTGTTCCTTCTTCCAGTTCCGCAGGCAGGCATCATAATAGGTCTGTACCGGCACCTGTGTCACCACGGCTGCCAACGGGTTGGTCTTGTAGTGGTCGTTGATGCGCACCATGCGTCCGTCACGGATGGCGCTGTTCAGGGTGACGGCAGCCGGGGTACCCTTGAACTCAACGTGCTTGTAGTTTTTTCCCTGGAATTGGATGGCCATTTCAATCTCGTCTCCGGGACATACAATCATCCAGAGCCAGGCGTTTACCTTCATCAGGCTCGGCTCTTTCAGTTCCACCTCGAACTCCATCAGTTGGTTGTCCTTGAACGGGAACTGCTGGTTGTTCGCTGTGTTGTCTATAAACTCAAAATCGATCACCTTGCCGGTATATCCGACAGCGGTTGCCTTGATTTTCGCTGTTTTCTGGGCTTGTACGCCTGCACAGAACAGGCATACAAGCATACAAACCAATATTTTCTTCATCTTCGGATTATTTCTTTTTGTCGTTTTTCAATAGGGTCTTGATGGTATTGATCAGCTCTTCTCCGCGCAGGTTCAGGGCTTCGATTCTTCCTTCCGGGTTGATCAGTACGGTGTAGGGTACAGCCGAAAGGTTGTATTTGCGTGCCACCGGTCCGTACCATACCTGGAAGTCGCAAGCCTGCGGCCAGGTCATCTTCAGGTCTTTCACAGCCTTTTTCCAGGGTTCCGGTTTCTGGTCCAGAGAGATACCGATGATTTCAAAGTTCTTGCCCTTGCATTCCTTGTAGAGCTTCACTACATTCGGCATTTCATTGCGGCATGGTCCGCACCAGGATGCCCAGAAGTCGAGCAGGATGTATTTGCCTGCAAAGTTCTTCAGTTCGATGTCCTCGCCGTCCATTCCCTTGATGGAGAATTCCGGAGCCTCTACGCCCACCTTGAACTCCTTGTTGGCGATGATTTCATCCAGCTCCTTGGTGTACGGGTGGTTGTTGAGCTTTTCGTTCAACTGTCCGCGCAATTCTTTCAGTTCGTCCAATGACAGTTCGTTGGTCATCTCGAACAGCATGATGAACGGTGCGAAAGCCTGGTCGTTATAGAAGCGTGCCATGTATTTCTCCATGTTCAGTTTCTTGGTGTTCTGTTCCCAGGTGCGGTATTTGAACAGGCTGTCCTCCACTGCAAAACTTCCGCGTCCGTAGCGCATGTAGTGGGTGTTGGAAGCCAGCAGCATGCTGTCGATCCAGTATCTTGTCTGCAACTGGTGGAGCGACCACAGGTTGTTGTTGATGGTACCTTTGGTTACTGAACCCAGGAAATAGTCGGCACGCATGGTCATGTTCATCTGACCTGCCTCCAAAAAGACGGGTGCCAACTGACCGTCGTGGCTTTGGATGAAATAAATCACGGAGTATTCGGGTACAGTATCTCCTTTGAACCGGAACCGTCCCTCTTTCACTTCGCAGCTGTCCACTTTGGTTTGTGGTCCGTGCATGCCGTCTTCTTTTACAAGATATACCTTGCCGGTGTATTTGCCGGTGATGAAGCCGTTGATTTCATAGCCTTTGACGGGCTGCGTTTCTTTGTTTTCAGACTGTCCGGCCAGGAATCCGGATAGTAACAGGCACAAGTTTAGGGTGATCCATTTTTTCATACTTGATGATTTAGATTAATGATGATGAATTTATTGTTTAATATATTGTTACGAACTTACCGTTGCAGTTGCATTTTACGTTGGATACCTCTTCCAGACGCCGGAGGAAAACCTCCAGTTTCTCTTCTTTGTTGACTACTCCCGTATAGATGATGTCGCTGGCACCACTGCTCAGCACAATGTTGACTCCATACCAGTTTTTCAGCGTATTTGCCACCTCCTGCAGCCTTGCTTTTTTGAATATGTAATACCCCCTGGTCCAGGAAACAATCTCTGCAGGATCTACCGTTCGGACACTGGTCCCTCCAAAAGTCTTGTCACATTTTAATTGTTTGCCGGGAGTAAGCGTGTACTCCTTATCGTTGATTTGTGCGGCAATCTTTCCCTCGAGTAGAGTCACCTTCGTCTCGTTTTCATCGGCATATGCCCTGATATTGAAGGAGGTTCCCAATACTTTGACGGTTATGCCGTCAACAACTACATAAAAGGGACGTTCGGCATCCTTGGCCACTTCCAGATATATCTCTCCGGATGCGTATACTGTACGCGAATCGGCTGCAAATTTTGCCGGGTATTTCAGTGTGGAGCCTGCATTTATCCATACTTTGGTCCCGTCGCTCATGGTAAATCTGAAGTCACACTTAAGCGGCACTTCCAGTGTGTTGTAGTTGTCTGCCGTTATGGAATCCTCTTTTTGTGAAAGCAACGAATCACCCAACATGATTTTTTGCCCTTTTTCTGTCTCTTTGAAATAAAGGTTGTTTCCCCAGACGTTTATCCGTGTGCCGTCTCCCAATGTCAACACCGGCTTGTTGGCAGGCATGTCCGAAAGCTGCTGCTCTGTTTCTGTAACTTGCAGATTTTGCGTTGCCTGTTCCTGTATTCGGGTCAGGGCCCAAAATCCGAAGCAAATGGCAATGACGGCTGCGCCGGATAAGAACCGGTAATATATGCGGCGGTTTGAACGTTGTTTTCTTGCTTTCAGAAAATTGTTGAATGCTTGTTCTGCATCACTGTTTTTGTAGTTGTAAATTTTTTTCCGTATGGTATTGTCAGAGCAGATTTTGTTGAACAAAGCCTTGTTTTGTTCATTTTGTGCAAGCCACGAATCTATCACATGCTGACTCCCGGCATCCGCTTCTTCGCTGAGAATATCACTGATCTTGTCAGATATGGAGAGTGTTTCTTTTATTTTATCCTGTCCTTCTGTAAGCATATCTTTTGTTTGTGTTATGTCCCAATAAAATATCATCGATATTATTTAATACGCGCAACTAAGAAAAAAGGGGGGGGAGACTGAAAAATTATAGATAATGTAGTATCTTTGTTTTATTGATTTATGAATTTTATGCGCATTCAGAACGAAGAACTCCTTCTACATTACTTGGCGCGAAAGGACAACCGGGCATTCCGTCATTTATATGGTGTCTATTTCGTAGGCTTGAAATCCATTGCTATCCGGTATGTAAAAGATGATCAGACAGCCTGTGATCTGGTGCAGGAAGTGTTTATTTCGTTATTGGAATCTACCCACCGCTTTATCAGTGGAGATGAGGTTAAATATTTCCTTTACAGTGCCTTGAAAAACAGGTGTGTCAGTTATTTTAGAAAGCAGCAGGTGCGCGACCGGTATCAGCGTGAATTGTTGGATACGGCATCTGAAATGGGTAGTTTTTGGGAAAAAGTGTTAGAGGAAGATGTCTATGCCAATCTGATGGCGGCGATTGAACAGCTTCCGCCCCAGTGTCGTCTCGTAATGCAGCTTACATTGGAAGGGTTGAAGATTTCGGAAATTGCCAGCCGTTTGCGGATTTCTGAAGATACGGTCAAGGAGCATAAAAAAAACGGCAAGCAAAAACTTGCCCGTATGGTTGAAAATCCTTTCCTGATATCTTTGATTTTTCCATGATATGAGTTGTTGCTGCTCCTGCTTCCCTTTTGGTTTGAAAGCAGGCTCGTCTGTAACTCCTCCGTAGCTCGTGGCTTTGTGGTCGGATGAGTACCCCCCCTTTTGTCGGGTGGCGCGTATTATAGACATATGGTTGGTATTTTAATATCGTATATTATGAAAATTGTTTCGCTTTTGTTTTTATTATTCGTTTCTCTGACGCTGGGTGCACAGGATATAACGGGTAAGTGGTATGGTTATCCCGATTTGAAGAATATGCGCTTGCGTCTGGAGTATCATGTCGAAAAGGCCGGTGGTGGCTATCAGGTTACGTTGAAGATTCCGGATTTGTCGGAAAAGACCTATCGGGCGGATGCGGTAGAATTGGCGGATCATGTTTTGACGGTGAATATTGCGGATGCGCAGACTCGCAGTATTCTCAGGCTTCAGGCCGACGGTTCGCTGAAGGGAACTTTTTTGTGGGAAGGATATGATTTCGAGCTTCTTCTTACCCGCACGCCGGTGGTGTTCAAGCGTCCGCAGACTCCGAAAGAGCCTTTTTCTTATCATTCGGAAGAGGTGACTTTTCAGAATGCGGATGATGGAGTCACCTTGGCGGGAACATTGACTTGGCCAGCCAGTGGAGCCAGGTGCAAGGCCGTGGTGTTGGTTTCCGGCAGTGGCGGTCAGGATCGTAATAACACTTTTTCAGAGCACAAAACTTTTTTCGTTCTGGCGGATTATCTGGCCCGTCACGGGATAGCTACCTTGCGTGTGGATGACCGTGGTGTCGGAAAGTCCGGCGGCAATTTGAAGGAAAGCGGTTTACCGGATGCAGATGCGGATGCTGTGGCTGCGGTTAATTACCTGAAACAGCGTCCGGAAATCAATGCCGATAGTGTTGGAGTCATCGGGCATAGCGAAGGCGCTTTCGTGGCATTCAGTATGGCTGCCCGGAAAGAGGTGCCTTTTATCATCACTTTGGCGGGCGGAGGCGTAAGCGGCAGCGAACTGTTGCTGATGCAGCGGGCTGCCTTGTTGAGGGCATCCGGTGTAAAAGAGGATTTTATTGAAAAATACAACAACTATATGCGTCAGGCGCAGGATATTGTTTTGCAATCGGGAGATGCTGCCACTTGTGAACGGAAGCTAACCGAACTTTTCAATGGTACTCCTTTGGCCGGTCAGGCAGCCGCAACGACGCAGCAGTTGTATAATGTAGCCAAGATCGAGTTGTTGAAATACAATCCCGAGTGGGATTTCCCGGAAATTACATGCCCGGTGTTGGCACTCAATGGAGACAAGGATTGTCAGGTGCCGGTGGAAAATCTGGAGTTTATCAGGAAAGGGATTTCAGAGAATGGTAACACTCAGGTGAAGACCATTGTTTTCCCAGGCTTGAACCATATGTTCCAGCCTGCCGTTACCGGTTCTCCCGTAGAGTATTCCGATATTGAAGAGACCATTGCTCCGGCAGTGCTGCAGGAGATTGTCAACTGGTTGAATCAACTGAAATAATATAAGTCGGGGGAATAGTTTGAATGGTGTTAAGTCATTCCGGTGCTTCGAAAAGAGTTGGAAAGCGTTGGAATGGCTTTTTTGTGAGTATTTCGCTATCTTTGTTGTTTCATCGAAGGGCGTATTATGAAGAAATATGGTGTTGACAGAGATAAAGAGAGCTGTAAACTGCTGCAAGCAATGCCGGAGGAAGGGTTTCGTCTGCTGTTCGGTAGGTAGCATATATAATTGTGTGTGTATGTCGTATGGTTGACCGAATAAATTGTACACATTTCGTTTTATAAATGTGCACGATTCATTTTGCAAATTATAGTTTTTATAGCAGTAAATTTAAGATTTATAATTCGTTACTACAAAAATAAGTCGCCCTTTACTCACTTAGGGGAGAGAATGAGCAGTTTGTAAGGATAAGCCAGTATTCGTTGACTATACGGTGAAAAATACTAAAATAGGCAGTTATATACATATTTGTGCTTATAAATACCTGTTTTTATTCTGCAATTCGAACTTTAAGATAAAATTTTCAACAGAAAATCCGAAGGATTTTATCGCAACAGAATTTTCGGT
>OGRU01000915.1_pt1 | contig 24919 bp, 20 predicted proteins | sample 1553541 | NCBI WGS metagenome assembly OGRU01 (sample SAMEA2580068, study PRJEB22360) | human gut metagenome | biome: human gut; feature: human-associated habitat; material: faeces | place: Denmark | collected 2008/2010
CACCCTTTGCAGCTGCCGGAGCCGTTGTGGTGGTGGTTGCAGTCGTTGCGGTTGTCGCCGTGGTGGTGTTTGTGGTATTGGTCGTCTGTTCGGTGGTGGATTTTGTCGTGGTAGTTGTCGTTGTTGTGGTGGTAGTGGTGGTTTCGGTTGTGGTTTCTGTGGTGGTTACGGTCTTGTCGGGAATGGGGTCGTTGGGGTTCCAGTTGTAGTGGATAGTGGCGTTCAGAATAGAACTATTATTGCTATGAATGGACATCTTTTTCCAATCTTCTTCCGAACCTGTGTAGTAAACATCGGAAATATCGCTGTTAAAAGCACCGGCAGCAATTTTTTGAAGGCTTTTCGGAATCTGAACCGCATAAACGCTGCTACAGTTCTCAAATGTAGTACTTGTACCCCAAATATCCATGCCTATATCTGTTAAATTTTCCGGCAGAACCACTTTTGTAAGCGATTTGCAATCATGAAATGCCCTGTACTCTATCGTCGTCAAGCTATCCGGAAATTTCACATTTTTTAATTTCGTGCAGTTTCCAAACGCATTGCCCTTAATATAGGTCAATCCTTCCGGAAATGTGACATTTTCCAAACCGGTGCAACCGGAAAAAGTGCTTGCTTCAATTATTGACACATCAGCCGGAATATTAATCTCTGTCAAACTAGTACAGTCGGAAAAGGCACCCTCTCCGATTAACATCACGCCATCCGGCAGTTCTATTGCTGTCAAAGCAGCACAGTTTTGAAATGCCTGTTCACCAACAACCATCACTTCTTTCGGCAATGTCACTTCTTTCAGGCTAGTGCAATTATTGAACATTCCAGATGGAATCTTTTGCACGCCATTTCCAATCGTCGCACTTTCCAAAGCCGTGCAGCCCGAAAAGGCACTGTCTTCTACCGTCATCACAGAATCCGGAAGTGTCACTTCTGTCAAACTTTTACAACTATAAAAAGCATTCTCTTCAATGGTCACCAATTCATCATGGAATTTCACTTCATTCAGTTTATTGCAATTGTTGAATGCGTTGTCACAGATCTTTGTTAAACTCTGCGGAAAAGTCACATTTGCAAGCACAGAGCAATCAGAAAAGGCTTTTCGACCAATTGTTGCCACACCGTCCGGCAGTTCTACCGCTGTCAAAGAAGTACAATTTTGAAATGCCTGTTCACCAACAGTTGTCAACTCTTTCGACAGTGTTACTTCTTTCAGACCAGTGCAATTGTAAAACGTTGAATTTTCTAAAACAGAAACATTATCCGGAATGACAATTGCACTCAGTTTTGCACAATTCTTAAATGCAGAGCTGCCTATACTTACCAAGCTGCTGGGAAGTGTGATAGATTTTAAGTTAGTACATTCCTCAAAGACGCTGTTGCCTAAGGTTGTTACACTCTCTGGAATCGAAACCGTTGTCAGATAGGTACAGCCCGAAAAAGTTGCGTTTTTCAAAGATGCAACGCCCTCTGGAATCGAAATCTCTTTCAGACTGGTACAGCCGGAAAATGTTCCCGTTCCCATTTCTTTCAGATTTGCCGGAAGTGTCACTGTTCTCAAACTTTTATCTCCGTTAAACACTCTTTCACCCATTGTCAAAATGCTGCTCGGAAATATTGCTTTTACCAGATTTTCATGAGATTGAAATGCATATGTTCCAATCTTCGTTACCGGCAAGCCATCGATTTCAGCGGGAATATCGATCGATATTGCATTCTTGTCACAGCCAGTAATGGTGACAGTTTTCGTTTCATCACCCTCGATTCTATACGTCAAATTGTCATACGTGAGATCTTCTGCACTCGCCGTAATCGACACCTGCGGCAGATGCACCTGTGCCACCGGCACTGCACCGACGCACATGGTCACAGCCGTCAAAGCTGCCAAAAAAGTTCTGATTTTTTTCATTGCTTTTTACTCCTTTCACAAATCTGTCATTATACGAACGTACAACTTTCCATAATACACGCTAGCATTTCCTATTATACCGCAAAAAAAAAAAAAAAAATAAACAACTTTTTGAGAACATTTTATAAATTGTAGAGCGTAACAACATTTCAAACACAAAAAAACCTGTATTCCGAAAAAAAGAATACAGGCTTTCTGCCTCTCACTAACGCAAGCATTATTTCACCACATCTGCCCATGTACTGCGGACACCCGCACCATTCAGGGCGATATAGTACAACAAATAGTACACGTCTGTGGAATCGATGCTGCCGCTTTCGTCGATGTCCGCAGCTTGCATCTGGTCAGCGGTGAGATTGCCGGCTCTGCCCACAGCGGTGTATGCCACGTAGAGCATTGCCGCGAACACGTCACTGCTGTCGATCTTGCCGTCGCCGTCAACGTCGCCTTTTATGAACGGCACAACCGGTTCTGTCGCAGTGGTGACTGTGGTAGTCGCGGTAGTTTCCGTGGCAGTTGTGGTTCCTGCCGGCGTGGTAGTGGACGCGGACGATTCCCCGTTGAAATGGATACGCACTTTCAGAATCTTGTCCAGTGTCGTGCAGAACCGAATCTTGTTCCAGTCCTCCTCCGAGCCGGCATAGTACACATCGGTCAGACTGTCACAGCCGGCGAAACTCTCAAATGCTCCGCCGATCTGTGTCACGCTTTTGGGAATGACAACTTCTTTCAGGTTGGTGCAGTAGGAAAACGCGTTGGAGCCGATTCGCTGTGTGCCGTCGGGGATTTCCACCCGCGTGAAGCCGTCACAGCTGAAAAAGGTGCTTTCCCCAATGGTGGTCAGGTTCTTAGGCAGGGTGATTTCCGGCAGCTTTTTGCACTGGCGGAATACCGTCTGCCCCAGTTCCGTAATTTCATCGGAAAGCCGCACCCGTTCCAGACTTGTACAGCCATAAAAGACGCTGTAGCCCAGTGTATCTGTCGCATCCGGCAGCAGTGCCTCCTGTAGTCCGGAACAGCCGGAAAACGCTTCATTGCCGATACTTTTCAGCTTTTCCGGAAATGCCACTGCCGTGAGGGACGAGCAGTTCCGGAAAGCATTGCCGCCGATCTGTTTCAGATTTTGAGGAAGCGTGACGTGCTGCAAATCTGTACAGCCGGAGAATGTGGACTCCCCGATCTGGGTAACACTGTCCGGAATGGTCACTGCCTGTAGGGAAACGCAGTCCAGAAACATGCTGTTTCCCAGTTCCGTCAAGCCCTCCGCCAGTGTCACTTCGGCAAGTCTGCGGCAGTCGCAGAACATGTTTTTCCCGAGTGTCAGCACGTTTCCGGAAACTGCCGCCTGCTCCAGTGCGGTGCAGTGGGCAAAGGCGTAGTCGCCGACTTCTGTGACCTGCTCCGGCAGGCTGATGTTCTGCAAACCGGAACAGTTTTGAAATGCCCCGTAGCCAAGCGTGGTCAGGCTTTCCGGCAGGGTGAGCGTTTCCAGTTTGGGGCAGTCTTCAAAGGCACAGCTTTGGATCTCGGTCATCTTTGCCGGCAGTTTGACCTGATACAGACGGGAACAGCCGGAAAATGTGGAGCCGCCCAGCGTCTGCACCTGTTCCGGAATGGCAACCGTTTTCAACGCAGTGCAGTTCTGGAAAACGCTGCCGCCCATTTTCTGCAAGTTGGCGGAAAGCTGCACCTCTGCCAGACTTTCACAGCCGGAGAACACGCTGCTCCCCAATGTTTCCACACTGTCCCCCAACACTGCCTTTTCCAGATTGGTGCAGCCGGAAAAAGCGGAGTTGCTGACAGACTGTGTGCCTGACGGAACTGTGATCTCCTGCAAGTTGATACAGCCGGAAAATGCCTGTGAGCCGATGCTCTGAACGCTGTCTGGCAAGGAAACGGTCTGCAACTTCTGCTGCTTGAGAAAGGCACTGTCCCCGACCGCCGTTACCGGACTGCCGTCGATTTCTGCCGGAATCTCCAGTGCTGTCACACCTGCCGCACAGCCAGTGATCTCGGCGTTTCCGTTGTGCAGCACGTAGGTCAGATCGCCGTAGGTCTGTTCTGCCGCCGATGCCGACAGGGTGTTTTTCGATACCCACAGTGCCATTACCCGCATGATTGCTCCGCAAACCACCCCTGCGACCAGCAGCACCAGAAGCTTTTTCCACCATTTCATGTTGATTTTCCCCTTTTCTGTGGAATTCTTTCTTATCTCAGCACATCGTCCCACGAACTATGAATTCCCGCACCGTTCAGGGCAACATAATACATTAAATAATAAACATCTGTAGAATCCACAGTGCCGTTGCCGTCAATGTCTGCGGCGGTCAGCTGTCCGTCAGTAAGCGTTCCGCCTACGCCGGCACCGACACTTGCCACATGCAGCAGCGTGCTGAACACGTCGGAGCTGTCAATGGTGTCGTCGCACTCCACGTCCCCTTTGACAATGTCTTTCACTTCCACATTCAGCGTGTAGGTCTTGCCGCCCAGATCTGCGGTAAGTGTTGCCTTGCCATAATCTTTCACAACAGCGGTATTGTTCCCCTCAATGCTCACCACGCTGGGTGCAGAGGAACTCCACTTGGCATACTCCACCGGAAAGCCGCTGTGCCCATTATAAGAAGCGGTCAGCTGCAAGGTTTTCCGGTCACCATAATACAGGTACTTGCTCTGGTTAGAGGAAATCGTCACCGCACTCGCCGGCACTTCCAGCGTCTGGACACAATCACCGTAGGTGAACTGGAACGTTTCACTGTTGTTGGTGCCGCTGAACTCCGCACAGGAAGTGCTGTAGTACTGTGCGGTACTGGTACCAAAAGCTCCCATGCCGACATAGCGGTTGCTGGGGGAGATCATACTGGTATAGTGTCCCGTCACGCCGCCGGTCTGGTTGAGGTAATCGTCCTTTTCGTTGTACCACAATTCCACACCGGTCGTCATATCCAGATCCCAGCTCCACCACGCAAGGCATTCACCGCCGGAACTGTAGCCCCCTGGGGTCTGAATCTGAAAACAATTGGAACCATTGGTGCGTTCGTGAGCAATCGTCTGGGAACTCTCTGCCGCACGAATCCGTGCCAGATATTCCAGTCCGGCAGACCACTCCATGGGGACGTAGTCGTTTTTGGTCAGCTTTTTGCCGTTCACCGGATTGGGATAGCCATTGCTGCAAGCCTCCCAGCGGTACTGGTTCACCAGTTTCAGAGCCGCCTGTATATCGTTGGCATAAGTGCCCTCCATTCCGATGAGAACATTGCCTGCTGACGGCACTGTAACATCTGTGTCCAGAACCGGCTTTGCAGATGCGGCGGAAACCGTCATGGAAACTGCCCCGCCGGAAACCAGCATTGCACCGGCAAGCACCGCCGCAGTCAGTCTGGAAAAAATTTTGCGTGTCTTTTGCATGAAAACGACCCCTTTCTGATATGGGCAACACCGCACAAGGGCAATACCGCACAAAGATTGTGCGACAGATGCGTCGTCAAATTTTTCGTCAGATGAAACAAAAAGCGGAGTGAATACTGGATGTATTCACGAGCATTTTTGTGAAATATGACGGGAAATTTGCAAGCAGATGGCGTGCAAAGTCGCCAGACGCTCTTTGTGCGGTATTGCCCTAGCTTTGTTCAGTGTTGCCTGTAGAAGATTTCTTCCATATTTTTATTTTATATCTTTTATCATACCATATTTCTGTGAATGTAGTTTACAACGCATAAAAATATTTCATGAATTGCAGTGAGAAAATTAAAAAGGTCGCTGTACCGTTTTCACAATACAGCGACCTTCTTCCAGAACTATCGTGATTCCAGCGTTGTGGTTTCCGTTGCAACAGCGGCTCCGGACTGAAACTGGGTAAATGTCAGGGTGGTATCAAAATTTTCCATGGTAAAGCCGGACAAATCCCCGTTTTCCGTCAGTGTCAAAGTGTAGGGATTGCCCTCCAAGTCCCCCTCCACCGACACGCAGCCGTCCTGCTCCTTGCCGGTGATCTCCTCCTGCTGTGCCAGTTCATCTACCACCTGAATCATCTGGCTCAGCACCGACTTCGCCGGCATGGCAGACTGGGGCACGGAAAAGCCCAGCCCCTTATATGACGCTGTCACTTCCCCGCCGGAAAAGTCCAGCACCACACCGGCAAGCGTAGCCGGCTCGGCAAACGACACGCTCCATGCTCCGTCACCCAGGCGGGACAGCGTGCCGGCTGCGGTCCAGTCCTCCATTGTCATGGTCATTTCCGTGGTAAAACTGCCGCCCAGCTTTTGAGCAGCAGTGGCTTCGCCGCCGGCTTTGGCACAGCCGGTACAGCAGATCCCGCCGGCGAGCAGCAAACTCAAGACAGCACTGTAATTTCGTTTCATGCAATTTCCTCCCAATCAGAGCCTTTCGGACAATATTGTGCAGTGTTGCACATTTTGGGCAGAGAAAGGGCGGATACATTTCACCGTTCCTGTTCCAGCTTGACCAGCACCTGCGGCAGATATGCCAGCAAGTCCCGCGGCAGCATTGCCTGCTGGGACAGTGCTGCCGCCGCCGCATCTCCGGCAAGACCGTGGAGATACACCCCTGCACAGGCTGCCTCCCAAGACGGAATTCCCTGTGCGGCAAAGGCGGCGATCAGTCCGGCGAGAACGTCCCCGCTTCCGCCGCGGCTCATGCCCGGATTGCCGGTGGGGTTCTGTGCCAGACGGCTCCCCTGTGCCACCAGTGTGCCGGCTCCCTTGAGTGCCAGCGTCACCGGATAGGCGGCTGCAAACTGCGTTGCCGTTTCCACACGGTTTTCCTGTATCTGCGGAATCGAACGTCCGGTCAGCCGTGCCATTTCGCCGGGGTGCGGTGTCAGGATCCAGTCCTTCCCTGTCCTTCTGCTTAACTCTATGCAGGAAACCGCACAGTTTAGACCATCTGCGTCCAGCACCACCGGACACACCGCCTGTTCCAGCACCCAGTGCACCAGCCGACGGGTTTCTTCGGTCACGCCCAGCCCGCAGCCGAGCAGCACCGCATTGGCACGGGAAAGCTGCTTTTCCAGCGTTTTCCGGTTCTGGTCGCTGCTGCGGAGGAATCCGGCTTCGTCCGTTTCCAGCGGCAGCCACATCGCTTCCGGTGCTGCCGCCGCCAGCCGCATGGGATTTTCCGGAGCCGTGGCAACTGTCACCAATCCGGCACCGCCACGCAGGGCTGCCTGCGTGGAAAGCAGGCAGGCTCCGGGCATATTCCGGCTTCCGGTAATGCAGAGCAGCCGCCCGAAATCTCCTTTCTGGGCATCGGCTTTTCGTTTGGGTATCATCTGACAGATTTCCCGCCAGTTCAATTGGTGCGGCATCATGAAATACTCCTTTCGCAATGTGCCGGAATCCGACAGCACTCACGGAAATCAATTTTCAAAAATATGTTGATTTAAATTGTGTCAAATTATGAAGTTTGACAAGTGAGGCTCCCCTGAAAGGGGAGCTGGCAGTGCGTAGCACTGACTGAGGGGTTTCCACTTATGCCGAAAACGTCATAAAAAGATTTTACGAAAAAACCTCTCCACCGCCTAACGGCGGTCCCCCTCCCCTTTCAGGGGAGGTTATTATGAAAATTGATTTCCGTGGACAGCATTTCTGCCGGATTGACAAAAAAATTTCTGTGTGTTATGATAGAGTGTCGGCTTCTTCCGTCAGGGAGGAGGTGATTACTTGCTATATTATATTATTTCAACCTTTATCTCCATCGGAGCAGACATTGCGTTGTACAAAGTCTACAAGTGGCTGAATGGAGAGTAAGCCGACATTAGCCTACTTATTTCCGCCTTATTTTTATAGATAAGGCGAAAGCCTCCGGAGCTGCAACTCTGGAGGCTTTCTTTTTTGGTGATTACTTGCAATTATATTATTTCAATGCAAGTTTATTATAGCATAAGCTGCGACAATTGTCAAGTGTACAAAAACACCTTTTGCAGCACCGCCTAAAAATCGCACACGACCTGCACTGCCAAATTGCTGGGGTCAGATGTTCCGTCTACTCTGTAGACCTCTAACGCCTGCTTCAAATCTGCCAGTATTTGTGATCTGATATTCCCCTGTATGTATCTCAAGGGATTTTCCCATGAGGTTTGGAAACTCCAGATTCGCGTATTCGGCAGCTGGTTTTCCTTTCTCAGCGGCAAAATCATCTCTTGATCTTTCCAGTGAAAAAAGAACAACTCCTCATTCGGGTAATCCCGATGCACGCCGATTGCAAACAAAAACACATCTTTTCCCGCATCTATGATCCACTCTCTCGGCTTGAGAATCCCTAAAACGGGAGATAACGGATCGGGGATCTGCTTCACCGCAAACTGTTCCCGTTGTTCCGTCGTCAATGCTTCAATTTCAAATGCCATGCTGTAACCTCCTGCTGTTTCATTTTCGACCATTTTATTATACCCTATATTTCACGAAAAAGCAAATACCCCGAACAATGTTTTTATAGTTCATAATTTATTTACTTGATATTTGCATGTTTCTATGCTATAATAAATTTGTTTGACACTTCCATATTTTTACGTGCGATTTGTCAAATAATTTTGGGGACAGGAGGTAATTGACACATGAATCAGAAAAACGGAAAGGCAGTTGCGGCTCTGGTACTGGGAATCGTTTCCCTGCTGGGACTTTGTATCCCGCTTGCAGGTATCATCTGCGGCATCATTGCCATTATTCTGGCAGTCATGGCAAAGAAAGAGGGTTCCACCGACGGCAAACAGAAAGCCGGCATGATCTTGGGTATCATCGGCATTGTTATCAGCATCATTATGTGGATCGTCAATGCGGTGATTCTGGCAGGAAGCGGCATTCTGGATCAGATTTCCAGCAGCATATCCTAAGTTAACATGATGACAAAAGCAAAAGCGTGCAGAAGTATCTGAACTTCTGCACGCTTTTTTATATTCCTGTTTCAGGGAATATTGATACTATCATGATATGCGAATAAGGGTTTTCAACAACGAACGAAGAAAAATCGCCCTAAAATGCACATGTCAGGCTTCGTGTCAACACGTCCCAGGTTACTGCATCTTCATAGAAATGATCGCAGACAGTACGGTCAAAAAGCCTGCCACTGCGGCAACAATTGCCGGCAGGGTTCCGCTTTTTCCCACCATCAGGCTGGCAAAACCAGTCAGCACGGCAATACCGCCCAGAATAGCTGCCACCAGTGTGGACAGCCAGAGCAGCGATGCTACACCGACAACGGCAAGCCCCAGTGCCACCAGTCCCAGCATTAACGCAGTCGCTTCTCTGGGAGTACGCTCCTGCTTTTCCTTTTTCAGTTTTGGTTGTTTTTCCGTTTTTTCTTTCATGGAAATCACCTCAAATAGAAAGCCCTGCTCTTATGCTTCCCGCAGCACAGCGTCCATGGCAGCCAGTGCTTTCAGTACCCGCTTCATGGCTGCATCTGCCTGTTCGTCAGTCAGTGTGCCCTCGTGGGAACGCAGCCGCAGAGAGAACGATACGCTCTTTTTGCCGGCAGCGATCTGGTCGCCCTTGTATACGTCGAACAAGGTTACTTCTTCCAGCAGCTTTCCGGCAGCCTGTGCAATGGCTTCTTCCATTTTGCCAACCGGCAGTGCATCGTCGCACAGCAGGCTCAGGTCACGGGTGATTGCCGGGAACTTCGGCAGCGGCTGATAGGTCACTTCGGTTTCTGCCATTGCAGCCATTTCCTGTACCAGCAGTTTTGCCACATAGGTTCTGGTGCCGATGCCGTAGGTCTTCTGCACCGTGGGGTGCAGTTCGCCCAGATAGCCTACCGGTGTTTCTCCGCAGAGAATGACAGCACTTCTGCCGGGGTGCAGTGCACAGCACTCCTCAAAAACGCCCTCCACTTCCGACGGACGCACGTAGGTGTACTTCGGCAGACGCAGTTCCTTCAGCAGGGCATCTACTGCACCCTTGAGTGCAAAGAAGTCTGCATCGCCGCCGTACATACCGATCGTCAGGCGGTTGGGTTCTTCCGGCAGAGTGTCCGGACCAGTCGGCAGGTATTCCTTGCCGATCTCGTACAGTGCCACAGCGGCATTCCGGTTCTTATAGTTGGTTGCCAGTACGTCCAGCATGCAGGGCAGTGTGGTCGTCCGCATGATACTGGTATCTTCGCCCAGCGGGTTGGTAATGGTGATCGTCTGACGCAGCTTGCTGTCTGCCGGCAGACCGATGCGGTCGAAGCACTTCGGAGAAGTGAACGAATAAGTCAGCGTACCGTAATAGCCCAGTCCCACCATCGTCTGTTCTGCCTTTCGCAGGAACTGCTGCTGCGGGGTCAGCTGTGCTTCTGCCACACCGCGAATAACGGTAGACGGGATATTGTTATAGCCGTAGATTCTTGCCACTTCTTCGGCAATATCTGCCGGACGCTCCAGATCGATCCGGAAGCTGGGAGAAATGCAAACGTCGCCATCTACATGAATTTCCAGTGCTTCCAGTGTCTTGACCATATCCTCACGGGAAATTTCCGTGCCCAGGAACCGGTTGATCCAATCCGGATCAAAGGGAATCTGCACCGGTTCTGCGGTGCGGTTGTCCACTTCAATGAACTCTGCCACCGGTTCACCGGCACCCAGCAGTTCTACCAGTTCCATTGCCCGTTTCAGTGTCCGCAGGCAGCCGTCCGGATCCAGTCCCTTTTCATAGCGTGCAGAAGCATCGGTACGCATGCCCAGCTTCTTGGCAGTCCGACGAACCTGTACCGGTTCGAAATAAGCCGACTCAAAGATGACGGTATTGGTGTCGTCCATGATGCCACTGTATTCGCCGCCCATGACACCGGCAACGGCAATGGGCTTTTCTGCATCGGCAATGATCAGCATTTCCGGAGAAAGCTGCCGTTCCTGTCCGTCCAGTGTGGTAATGGTTTCGCCGTCCTTGGCATTGCGGACAACGATCTTGCCGTCCTTGACATACCGCTGGTCGAACGCGTGCATCGGCTGACCATATTCCAGCATGACATAGTTGGTGATGTCCACCAGATTATTGATCGGACGCACGCCGCTGGCACGAAGCCGTTCCCGCATCCAGCGGGGAGAGGGACCGATCTTGACATTCTTCACCATGCCGGCAATGTACCGCGGACAGAGTGCAGCATTTTCAACAGACACCGACAGGCTGTCGCTAAGCTTGTCTGCGGAGCCGTGGAATTCCGGTGCTTTCAGGTTCAGGGGCTTGCCGAAAGTCACGGCAGCTTCTCTTGCCAGACCAACTACCGACAGGCAGTCCGGACGGTTGGAGGTGATCTCGAATTCGACAGAAGTATCATTCAGACCGATCGCCTCGTGAATGTCCTGTCCCACCGTGCAGTCCTCCTCGATGAGGAAAATGCCGTCTTCAATGGCATAGGGGAAGTCGTGCTTGGTCAGGCCAAGTTCGCCCAGAGAGCACAGCATGCCGTTGCTCTCTACGCCGCGGAGCTTGCCCTTTTTGATGCGGACACCGCCGGGCAGTTCTGCACCGATCATTGCCACCGGCACCAGTGCACCCTCTACGATATTCTGGGCACCGGTCACGATCTGGATCGGAGAGTCGCCGCCGACATCGACCTGACACACCTGTAAGTGATCGGAATTTTCGTGGGGCGTAATGGATACCAGCTTGCCGACGATCACGTTCTTGACAACTTCGCCCTCTGTTTCATATGTTTCCACTTTGGAGCCACTCATGGTCATGCCGGCACAGAATTCCTTGACGGAAACGCCGCAGTCCACGTAGTCAGCCAGCCACTTCAAAGATAAATTCATGTTTTTCTCCCTCCCGATCAGAACTGTTCCAAGAACCGATAATCGTTCTCATAGAGCAGACGCATGTCACCGATGTTATAACGACGCATAGCAATACGTTCCAGACCCAGACCAAACGCAAAGCCGGAATAAACACTGCTGTCAATGCCGCAGCCCTCCAGCACTTTCGGGTGCACCATGCCGGCACCCAGCAGTTCGATATAGCCCTCGCCCTTGCACATGCGGCAGCCCTTGCCGTGACACTGGAAGCACATCACGTCAACTTCTGCACTGGGTTCGGTGAACGGGAAGTGATGCGGACGCAGACGGATCTTGCAGTCATCGCCGTACAGCCGCTGCATCAGCAGTTCCAGTGTACCCTTGAGATCTGCCATGGTGATGCCCTTGTCTACGACCAGTCCCTCGATCTGGTGGAACAGCGGGGAATGTGTTGCGTCCACTGCGTCCGAACGGTAAACCCGTCCCGGAGAGATCACGCGGATCGGCGGCTTCTGATTTTCCATGACGTGTACCTGTACCGAAGAAGTCTGGGTACGGAGCAGAATGTTATCTGTAATATAGAAGGTATCCTGCGTATCCCGTGCCGGATGATCCGGCGGCAGGTTCAGAGCTTCAAAGTTGTAGTAGTCGTATTCCACTTCCGGACCGTCTGCCACAGAAAAGCCCATGCCGAGGAAGATTTCCCGAATCTCGTTTTCCACGATGGTCAGCGGGTGCATGCTGCCCACTTTCTGCTTTTTGCCGGGGAGAGTAATATCCAGTGTTTCTGCCTCCAGCTTGTGTGCCAGCATTGCCTCCGCCAGCTTCTTCTGCTTGTCTGCCAGTGCCGTTTCAATATCTGCACGCACCTGATTGGCAAGCTGTCCCATTGCCGGACGTTCCTCTGCGGACAGCTTTCCCATCTGCTTCAGGATACCGGTCAGTTCACCTTTTTTTCCCAGATACTGTACACGCAGGTTTTCCAGCACCTTGGAATCCGCACAGTCCGACAATGCCTTTTTGGCAGCCGCACGGATTGCTTCCAATTGTTCCTTCATAATATCGTTCCTTTCTTCCGCAGGTTCTGCGGGCATTTGGCTCTATGGCAATACCATGCAAAGTCGCCAGACGCTCTTTGTGCGGTATTGCTCTATGGGAAACACATATCAAAAAAGCCCTGTCCTGTGAAAACAGGACAAGGCTCACGCTTGTTCAAAACCACCCATTTTCAAAGAGCCGTCACTCTTCTGTCCTTAATGCGAACACCACATCTGCACCTACTGTGAAAGCCGGTTCAGCACAGCCACTCGGAAGGGAACTTCAGCATATGCCGCCGGACGGGTTTTCAGCACTCCCCGCTCTCTGTACCGGCAAGCTCTCCGGCAACATCTTTCAGAAAATCCGCTGAAATTTGCCGCCGCAATATGCCTACTCGCTTCGTCTTTGTGTTTTCAAATCACATTATACCTGTTTTCACAAAAAAAATCAAGCCCTTTTGAAATTTTTTTCTTGAATTTTTTTGAGGAGTATGGTATAATGGTAATTGGACGCGACAAAAAGAGAAATGTTTTCAGCAACTTGCACAAAAAAATGTATTACATCGGTGTTTTTACAGCAGGCTGTGATAATTTTTCTGAAATCCGTTCTTTCAGAATGCGACCGGAACCGACAGGGCAATATTTTGCCGGAACGTTCCCATAAAAGGAGTTTTTACAGATATGGATAATTTTGCAGAGTACATGGTAAAAAAGCGACCGGATTCCCGTGACAATGCCAAGCGTGCCGGCATCGTTGCACTGGCAGTAGTGCTTTGTGCCGCATCGGTCTTTCTGGTGTTTGTCACACACATTCCGTTTATCCTGCTGATTACCTGTGCGATCATCTACGGAGCATATTTCCTGATCACGGGTACTTCCGTGGAGTATGAATACGCCGTCACCAACGGGGAAATGGACGTGGACAAGATCATTGCACGCCGCAAGCGGGTGCACCTCATCACGGTCAGCACTGCCAAGTTTGATGCTTACGGCGAAATGACAGATGCTGTTCCGGACGATCCTGACCGCACCATTGTCCTGTGTTCCGACAACACCGGTGAGGGCGAATATTACGCCGATCTGGAAACCGAGGAGTATGGTGCGACACGCATCATCTTCACCCCCAATGAAGCGGTGCAGGAAGCGATCAACGCGGCTCTCCCCCGACAGCTGCGTTCCGGAAACGGAGCAGCCAAATGAGTGCGATTTCCCGTTATGTGCTTCTGGTGCTGTTTGTGCCGGTGAATCTGGTGGCATTTGCCCTGATGGGCGTAGACAAGCAGCGTGCCCGCACCCACCAGTGGCGAGTGCCGGAAAAGACATTGTTTCTGGCGGCACTGCTGTTCGGCGGTACCGGCGGCACGATCGGCATGTTCTTCTTTCACCACAAGACCAAGCACTGGTATTTCCGCATTTTCTTTCCCCTGCTGGCAATCGTTCAGCTGGGCATCTTTGGTTATCTGATGCAAATATTAGGGAAACACTGAATAAAGCTTGTGCGTAAGATGCGTAGTCAGATTTTTCGGCAGATTGCATAGAAATTCCGCAGGCAGACTGTATGTCTGGCAAGGGATTTCTGGGCAATATGGCGGAAAATCTGCAAGCAGATTGCGTACAAAGCCGTCAGGCGGGCTTTATGCAGCGTTTCCTTAGATTAGGAGGTTTTCTCTATGGCAAACAAATTTTTCCGTAAACTGAACGGGCTTCTGACTGCGGCAGCCCTGTGCGTATCTTGTCTGCCTTTCGGCGGCATGCTCTCTGCCAGTGCGGCAGACGTACAGGAAACGATTCCGGGGATGACACAATCTCCGGAACAGCTGATACAGGAAGCTGACCGCGGCGATTTTCTGACGCTGGGCTATGCTGTGATGCTGGAATGCAGCTACGGCGGTGTGGGATTTGCTTCCACGCTCTCCGAAAAAAACAGTGTCCTTCTGGACGTTGACCATTCCGGTGCCATCGACAGTGCAGACATTTTCCTGCTGATGTACTGGTGTGCTTACTTCGGTGCCTATGGCAGATATACTGACGAAGCACTGGCCTTTTTGCAGGAGTGGGACGCTGCGAACGGCAACGGCAATACGGAAACCACACAGCCGACCACAGTTCCGGTGGCAACTGCAACCACAACGCTGACCGAAACCACCACGGCCATTCTCAGTACGTTCCCGCCGGTACCGGAAACCACTACGAACAGTTCCACAGCTTCTGCATCTGCTGAAAGCAAGACCACGCCGGCAGAGTCCATGGCGGTAACTTCACTTCCTGCTTCCAGCACTACCACCAAAGCTACTACGAAAACAACTACAACGCTCCTCGCCACCACTGCTGCTCCGGCAACTACCACAATGACCACTACACAGACGGCAACCGGAGCATGGGCACAGAAGGATTCTTACCGCGGCATTGACGTTTCCAAGTATCAGGGCAACATTGACTGGAATGCGGTAAAGGCGGCAGGCAACGACTTCGCCATTATCCGTGCAGGCTACGGCAAATACGCCAGCCAGAAGGACCCTTACTTTGAACAGAACATGCGGAATGCCAAGGCGGCAGGCGTTGCCTGCGGTGCATACTGGTACAGCTACGCTGTCACTCCGGCAGAGGCAAAGCAGGAGGCAGAAGTATTTGCCAGCATTGTGCAGGGATACCAATTCGAATATCCGCTGGTACTGGACATTGAAGATTCTACCCAGACCAAGCTTTCCAAGGAGCAGGTATCTGCGATCATTCAGGCATTCTGTGACACCATGGAATCCAAGGGATACTACATCAGCCTGTACAGCTACGCAAGTTTCCTGAACAGCTATGTCTATCAGTCAGTTCTGGAGGACTACGACATCTGGGTCGCACACTTCGGTGTCAGCCGCCCGTCTTACTCCAAGACCAGCTACGGCATGTGGCAGTATTCCAGCACTGGTTCTGTCAGCGGCATCAGCGGCAATGTGGATCTGGACTACAGCTATAAATGCTATCCGAACCTGATGACCAAGTATCATCTGAACGGATTTTAAGCGTACATAACAGACAAAAGGAGCAGCACCATGCAGTGTGCTGCTCTTTTTGTTTTTCGGAGATTTCAGTAACGCTGTCTTTGTATTTCCGAGAAAAGTCAAACGGGCACTCTGGTATTTTTCCAGAGTGCCCGTTTTTGTGATGTTTGATTTTCAAGTCGCCTTAGGGCAACACCGCACAAAACTTGTGCGTAAGGTGCGTTGTCAGATTTTTCGGCAGATTGCATAGAAATTCCGCAGGCATACTGCCGGTCGCAATTTATCTTAGTGCGACACTCCTTTGTTCTCGGGCAGAATCCTGCCTCGAACGCAGTCGTATTGCAAGGGATTTCTGGGCAATATGACGGAAAATCTGCACGCAGATTGCGTGCAGAGCCGTCAGGCGGGCTTTGTGCGGTGTCGCCTTAGAATTCGCCCAGACACTGTCCGAACAGCAGGCAGCGGATTCCGTCGTCTGCACCGGAGTTACAGGTTTGCAGGGCAATCATCTTGTCCCCGTATGCAGGCGGGTCGTCGTCCGGTGCGTACCAGATCAACGCCGTACTGCGAATCTCCTCAATGTACTTCTGGAATTCCTCCTGATTCAGAGTGATGCGGTTCCAGTAGTCGAATGCTGCACCGTCCTCACCGTTCAGCACGGAAGATGCCACGATGCGGTACAGATACCGCTTGTCCAGTGTTGCCACCTCGAAATAAATGTGCTGTCTGCCCCATTCTTCTTCCTTGAAACTCTTGACCGAGTGGAACATGGAGCCATTTCCCATGTTATGCCCATAGAGCAGGGTGTTTTCCGTTTCGCCGATCTTGCCGCGGAAGTCCTCGAAGATACTGCCGGCGGAGCTGTGATTGCCCTCCCAGTCACGGTCGATATAATATGCATTGTCGTCCTTCTGTACAATGGGGTAATCAATGGGTGTATCATTGACATAGACCCAGCCCACAACGTCCGGATTTTTCTCATGATGCTGCTTGACCTTTTCCATATCGATGTGCATGGTGTAATCATATGTGATCGTCGTGGTCGTGGTGACTGTCGTCGTTGTCGTTGTCGTCGTTGTCGTCAGAATCGGAATCGCGTCCGGTGCAGAAACCTTGTCCGCACGGCTGACCACGATAATGCAGATGATGATCATCGCCAGCAAAGCAATTCCCAGTCCGATCAGGAATTTTTCCAGTTGTTTTACTCGTTTGGTTGCCAATTTGATACCCCCGTTATCAGAAAAAAATACCGCATATTCAGCGTTCCTGTTCTAGTATACTGTTTTTTTACAGATTTGTCAAGACAATATTTCCGATAAAACAACACTGCACAAGCTTTATTCAGTGTTTCCTAAGGCAATACCGCACAAAGAGCGTCTGGCGACTTTGCACGCCATCTGCTTGCAAATTTCCCGTCATATTTCACAAAAATGCTCGTGAATACATCAAGTATTCACTCCGCTTTTTGTTTCATCTGACGAAAAATTTGACGACGCATCTGTCGCACAATCTTTGTGCGGTATTGCCCTAAAAAAATCGGTGCCACGGCAGATTAGTGACACCGATTCCGGATTTCATTTTTTCAATAAGCTCTTATGTTCACTGGATCGTGAAAACATAATACTTTTCTTCCCCTGCATACTGTACTGCTACCTGCTGTACAGGATCCACGCCGACAATAGAGTAGATCAACACGGTATACGTATCTTCCACATCATTGCCCCGTGTCACGCCGTATCCCAAATACTGATCCAGAGAACTGCTGGACACTTCCATATAATCTGTATCGTAGGGATTTCCCTCCCACGTCAGCTTATAATACAGATAGATGTTCTGCCGGATCGGCACAGTTTCCACAGATGATGCTGTGGTTGCCGGCGGTTCGGTGACCGTTTCCGGTGCCGCAGTGGTTTCCGCTTTCGGAACAGTCGTTGCTGCGGCAGTGGTCTGCACCGGTTTGGTCTGCGGAGCCGCAGTCGTCACGACCGGCTGGGTTTCCTGCTGCTGCGGCTTCTGCGGCACGGTGATTTCCGGAGAAACGATTTCATCTTCCGCCGGAACAGTACTGCTTTCCGCGGCAGCACTGGCATTTCCCGCAGAGTGCACTGTCACGCCGGTTTCTGCGGCAGTGATTTCTGTCTGCGGTCTTGTTCCTGTTTCGTCCGGCTGCTCCGTGTCTGCCGGCAGTTCAGAAGCCTTTGTCGTCACTGTGGGAGAAACAATATCCAGTTGACCGGTGCCGCCCTGCGGCATTCTCCCGTGCACTGCCGCCGCCACCACAACGACACAGAGCAGTGCTGCGGTACAGGCTCCGGCACTGGTCTGCCACCGGAGATACCACGGCTTCGGTTTTGCCGGCGGTGTTTCAGCAACAGAGGCACGCCGCATGATCTCCAGATACATGCGGTCTTTCGCATCTTCATCAGGCTGGATCTGCTCCATCACTTGATGCAGACGGCGTTCCAGCTTTTCATCTTCCTGTTTCTGCATACGGCTCACCTCCTAACTTTTTCAACAGCATCTTCTTGCTGCGGTGCAGCAGCGAACGAACTGTGGATTCTTTTTTCCCCAGCATTCCGGCAATTTCTGCTCCGGAATACCCTTCATAATAAAATAAATACACTACGGTCTTGTATTGATCCGGTAATCCCATTACTGCCGACATCACAGCAGAAACCTCATCCGGCGATGCCGTTGTTCCAAGAGTTGCCTCCCAGTCTTCGACTTCTTCCCGCTTGGTCCGTGACCAGTGATGCATCGCATTTTTACAAAGATTCGACGCAGTCACCAACAGCCATGCTCTGGCATGGTCATCATCTGACCAAAGCTGCGGTTGCTGCATCGCTCGCAAAAAAACGTCCTGCGTCACATCTTCCGCATCCATCTGATTTTTCATCCGCATGTAGCACATACGATATACCGTATCGACATGCCGTGCATAAAACTTCGCAAACGCGGCTTCGTCCTGCGGCACGGGAATACCCCCTATCGTCTACATTTCGGCATATATTTTAAGGCAATATCGCACAAAGAGCGTCTGACAACTTTGCACGCCATCTGCTTGCAAATTTCCCGTCATATTTCACAAAAATGCTCGTGAATACAGCAAGTATTCACTCCGCTTTTTGTTTCATCTGACGAAAAATTTGACGACGCATCTGTCGCACAATCTTTGTGCGATATTGCCTTAACAGAATACGCTGGCATGCTGTTGCACATGCATTCGACAGGCACACGCCTGCCACACAACGCATTCCATTTTCATCATACCGCATATTTTTAGACGCAATATGTATATAAAGCAAATAATGAGGGAATATAGCAAATATCTCTCGTTTTTGCCGATACGCATCTGACAGTATTCCCGCGGGAACACTGCCAAACAGAGGAAATGAGAAACGAGAGCCACGCTCTCTCGATCGCGTTCGCATTTTGATGTGAACGCCTCTTGTGGGAAGCACTGATGAAATTCACCTGTCATCCTTTCCGCGGCAAGTTTCTTTCATCAGTGTTTCCACTGCACATCGACCGACAGCAGACACACGCCCGATCCCGCCAGCTTTCCCTTGCTGTCCCTTCGCGGCATCAGGTCCACAGGCGGAGAAGTGCTCCTGCTCCGCTGCCTGTCCATGTATTATGGAAACACTGAATAAAGCCCGCCTGACGGCTTTGTACGCAATCTGCTTGCAGATTTTCCGTCATATTGCCCAGAAATCCCTTGCCATACGGCAGTATGCCTGCGGAATTTCTATGCAATCTGCCGAAAAATCTGACGACGCATCTTACGCACAAGCTTTATTCTGTGTTTCCATTATGATTTCACATTTCCGTTCCTTTCGGACGATTTCTGATCGCCCATTTCTGCGGGGTTCTTCACCCCACAAAAAATCCCTTCACTATATACACAATCGAGCACCCCGAAATGTTGCACTTTCCAGAAAAAATTTTTGAGGTTTGTATATATGTACAATTTTGCGATCATCAAATTGTTAAAGATGCACAAATTCTGTTTTCCGGCAGAGATTTGCAAAAAAAGATTCCATTTTGCATCGATTTATGTTATAATAAGAAGAAGCACCGAAAAAATCGACGGCATGACAGGCAACTGTGCGAAACCTGTGCATAAGAGGCGTTGTCAGATTTTCCGGTGCGGTGAAACACAGATAAAGGTGGGCTTTCATGAACAAATACAAAAAACTCGTTTCGAATACGCTGATATTTGCGATCGGCTCATTCGGTTCCAAGATTCTGCTCCTGCTGCTGACGCGGCTTTATACGGGAAACATCAACCCCGGCGACAACAGCACGAAGGAGCTGCTGGAACAGACCGCAAACTTTCTGATTCCGATCATTACTTTTTCCATTGCCGATGCAGTCATTCGCTACGGCATTGACAAAAACTTCGACAACCGCAAGGTCTTTACTTCCGCCTGTGTGACAGAGCTGTTCGGCATCGGCATTCTGCTGCTGCTTTCGCCGGCACTCACCCTGCTGCCCTATACAGAGGGCTATGTGGTGCTGCTGGTGATCTACTGTATCACTTCCGGATTCCGACAGATCGCCTCCCAGTTTGTGCGGGCACGAGGGTTGGTGCGATTGTTTGCCATAGACGGCATACTCGCCACGCTGACCCTGTTCCTGTTCAATGTGACCTTTATTGCGGGATTCCATCTAGGTGTAACAGGCTTCCTGATCTCCGTGATCTTGTCCGACCTGCTGTCGGGGCTGTTCCTGTGGGCGGTCGCCGGACTGCACCGGTACTTCCGGCTGCGGTACATGGACAAGAAGATCTTACGCATGATGCTGCGGTTTTCCATTCCGCTGATCCCGTCCGCCCTGCTGTGGCTGGTGACCGGCTTTTCCGACCGGCTGTTTATCCGGTACATGTCCGGTCCGGCAGGACTGGTGGGCGAAACTGCCGCCGGTATCTACGGTGTTTCCACCAAGATCCCGAACCTGATCTCCACCATTTCCACGATTTTCTTTCAGGCGTGGAACATGTCCGCCATTGAGGAAAACGACTCCAAGGACAGAAGCCGGTTCTATCACCGTGTATTCGATACCTACCAGTCGTTCATGTTTATCGCCAGTACCGGACTGATCGTATTTGTCCGGATCCTGTCCAACATTCTGATCGATTCCAACACCTATCCGGAATACGCCACCGCGTTCCTCTATACGCCGGTACTGATCGTAGGCGTGCTGATGATGTGCTTCAACCAGTTCCTGAGCAGCGTTTACTCTGCGACCCAGCACACCACACACTCGTTCTGGACCAGTCTGGTGGCTGCAATCGTGAACATCGTGCTGAACATTATCCTCATTCACATCTGGGGCATCATGGGTGCGGCAATTGCCACATTCGCCAGCTACTTTGTCTGCTACTGTATCCGGATCGTGGACGCACGGAAGTATGTTCCGTTTCCGGTCAACCACGCCAAATTCGCCGCCAACACCGCCGCCCTGTTCCTGCTGGGCATTGTCGTGGTGGAGGCTCCGCCTATGTGGATTTTGATTCTGGCTGTGGGATTTGTCTTTATGGTGCTGTACAACTTCAACGCTATCACCCAGACACTGGGACAGCTTCGCCGCAGAAAATAACCTCATTTCATATGTGAAAGGACTGATTTTTATGGCAACCCCTCATAACGCAGCCGCCAAAGGCGACATTGCCAAAACCGTACTCATGCCCGGCGACCCGCTGCGGGCGAAATTCATCGCAGAACATTTTCTGGAAAATGCGGTATGCTACAATACCGTCCGCGGCATGTACGGCTACACCGGCACCTATCACGGCGTACCGGTTTCCGTACAGGGCAGCGGCATGGGCATGCCCTCGATCGGCATCTATTCCTATGAGTTGTTCCACGAGTATGACGTAGACCGGATTCTCCGCATCGGCACTGCCGGCGGCGTTGCCGACCACATTCACCTCCGTGATGTGGTACTGGGACAGGCTGCCTGCACGGACTCCAACTATGCGGCACAGTATCACCTCGCCGGCACATACGCCCCTATCGCCTCCTTCGCCCTGCTGGAACAAGCCTACCAGACTGCCGGCAGGCTGGGGATTCCGGTGCATGTGGGCAACCTGCTCTCCACCGATGTGTTTTACAACGAGCCAAGCCCTTTGCCGCAGTGGGCGAAAATGGGCGTGCTTGCCACGGAAATGGAGTCGGCTGCACTGTACATGAATGCTGCTGCCGCCGGAAAGGAAGCCCTGTGCATCGTAACTGTTTCGGACTGTCCGCTGCGGGGCGAATCCACCACCGCAGAAGAACGACAGACTTCTTTCACCGATATGATGCGAATCGCACTGGAAACTGCCTGTGCATAACACCAAAAAAACAACAGCCCGAGAATACTGGGCAATACCGCACAAAGTCGCCAGACGCTCTTTGTGCGGTATTGCCACTGTTATTCTCGGGCTGTATTTGTATATCATGTAAAGAAAGGAACATCTTATGCAAACACAGTTGATCTACCATTCCCCTCTGGGAAATATCCGCCTTACTGCCGAGGACAATGCTCTGACAGAAGCGGCTTTTGATGTGCCGGCAACACTGCCGCAATCACCTACACCGTTTTTGGAAAGCGTGTGCCGCTGTCTGGACACCTACTTCAATGGCAAGGCTCCGGAAACTACACCCCTGCTCCGTCCGGCTGGAACGCCGTTTCAGCTGCGGATCTGGCGGCTGGCACAGCAGATTCCCTTTGGCTGCACTGCCACATACGGCATGCTGGCACAGGAAGCTGCACGGGAAATGGGCATTCCTAAGATGTCCGCACAGGCGGTAGGTGGTGCCATGAAACGAAACCCCATTGCCATTTTCATTCCCTGTCATCGGGTGGTCGGTGCCAACGGCAAGCTGGGCGGCTATTTCGGCAATGACCGCCGGAAGATCGACCTGCTGACACTGGAGGGACAGGATATGCGGGGATTCCGGTTTTAGGCAATACCGCACAATCTTTGTGCGGTATTGCCTTTAATCTTCCCAGTCGTCGTCCTCGTCATCATACTCCGGCTCATCGCCGTAATCTTCGTATTCGAAATCGTCGTAGTCGTCGATCATGTAGTAATTTTTCAGCAGTTCAATGGCATCATAATCCCGACACTCTGCCGCTCTTTTGAGCCAGACCCTTGCCATTTCGTCGTCTTGCTCTACACCGGTGCCGTTCATGTAGCAATAGCCCAGCATGCCCATGGCACCGCCGTGATTCTGATACCGTGCTGCCATTCGAAACCATGCGACAGCTTCCTCATCTTCTTCGCTGTCATCGCCCTCATAGAGAAACATACCCATTAAATACTGTGCTTCCGGACAGTCCATCTGGGCCGCTTTATACACCAGACGCTTGGCAGTTTCCACATCGTCTTCCTCGTCCAGATAGTACATGCCCACGGAACAAATGGCATCGGGATAATTCTGGGCAGCAGAACGCTCATACCAGTCCATTGCCTTCTCTATATCCGCTTTTACACCGATACCGTCCTGATAGCAGATCCCCAGTGCATACTGTGCCTCTGCATAGCCCTGCATGGCAGACAGCCGCAGCCAGTACAGCATTTTCGGCACATTCTTTTTCACGCCTAAACCGAAACGATAGCTGTTGGCAAGCTGGAATTGTCCTTCTGCATCGCCCTGTTCCGCAGCATTCTGAAACAATTCCACTGCTTTTTCCATGTCCTCCTTGAAGCAGACCTTTCCCTGCTCCAGCACGTTGTATCCATCCTGATAGCAAACGCCCAGCTTCACCTGAGAACCAATATCGCCCAGTTCTGCGGCACGTTCCAGCCAACGGACTGCTTCGGCATCGTTTTCTCCGCTATCCTCATTCCGGAACAGAAGCGTGCCCAATGCGTACTGTGCCCCGACATAGTCCTGTTCAGCAGCTTTTCGAAGCCAGTGCAGTGCCAGTTCTTCATTCGGCGAAACGCCCTTTCCAAAATGATAACAGGTTCCCAGCATGTACTGAGCAATGGAAATGTTCGCTTCGGCGGCTTTCTGATACCACGGCACTGCCTGTTCTTCGGACTGCTCCGTTCCCAGCCCGTTGAAATAACAGTCTGCCAGATTAAACATAGCAGATTCGTCACCAGCTTCTGATGCCTTCTGAAAATACTGAAATGCCTTTTCCTGATCTTGCTCTACGCCGTTCCCGTCCATATAGCAGCGTCCCACCATATTGACCGCAGCGGGGTTGCCAAGCTCCGCTGACTTCTGAAACCACTGAAAAGCTTCTTCCGCATCTTTGGGCACCACGTTGCCTTCCAGATAGCATTCCCCTAACCGCATCGTGGAATACATACAGCCCTGTTCTGCTGCCTGCCGCAGCCACGCAATGGCTTTTGCGGTATCCGTTTCAGAACACCGCTTGTCCAGTATCAAAGATGCCGCCAGATACTGAGCACTTTCACTCCCCGATTCCGCAGCACGGGCATACCACGTATAAGCTTCTTCAATATTTGTTTCTGTTCCAATGCCGTAATAATAACAATGCCCTAATTCAAAAAACGCCTGTATCCGCAGATGATCTTCAAGGTTGCCTTCCAGAGCAGAAGATTGCAGCAACAAAAAGCCGCGGTGCCTGCGTTCTTCCTCGTGGCAGTCCTCTTTCGGAGTTTCCACAAGATATACACCCAATATCGCAGCCGCATTATCATCATGCTGTTCTATGGCACGTTCCATCCACGGAATCCCCTGTTCTGTTTCTTCTACGGCATCAAAATCATAGAAATAATGAATCCCCATTGTCGTCAGTGCCTCGCCGTACTCCTGTTCCGCAGACTTTGTGAGCCAATGCAGGAATTGTTCCTCATCTTTTTCCACACCAACTCCATGCAGAAAACACATTGCGGTCTGATACTGTGCAGATGCATCGCCTTCTTCTGCGTGCTTCTGAAACCACGTATATGCTTCTTTCTGTTCTGCCGGATTGTCATCGTCCAGCTGTTTCAGCCGATATTCATAATTTTTCGGGTTCATCACATCTGCCGAACTGGTCTTTCGCAGCCAGTCAAATCTTCTCTTTTTCATCACCGTTCCCCTTTCTGAGAGCCTGTGCGTAGTTGCCCATATTCTTCCGTAATCGCGATACTTATTATAATGCAAAATAACAAGTGTGTCAAGTGACATAAGGAAATGCTGCATAAAGCCCGCCTGACGATGCATCCTATACACAAGCTTTAATCCGTGTTTCCCTAAGGCAATACCGCACAAAGAGCGTCTGGCGACTTTGCACGCCATCTGCTTGC
>OGRU01000919.1_pt1 | contig 24852 bp, 12 predicted proteins | sample 1553541 | NCBI WGS metagenome assembly OGRU01 (sample SAMEA2580068, study PRJEB22360) | human gut metagenome | biome: human gut; feature: human-associated habitat; material: faeces | place: Denmark | collected 2008/2010
ACAAGCCCATTGGCAGAATTAAGTATGCACTAAATTAATTCCGCCAACAGGTTAAAAATATATAATGATGATGCTTTATTACAAACAGCATCGCTTTATGATTACAACAAAGTCGATCCTGATGAAAATATTGCCGGCGAAGGTGGCGAAGACGGTCCGATCATCGGCGATGATGGAAACATTTGGAATGACTAACAACTTTATTTCACGTTTTTCCAAAAAGTACAAAGCATGAATACATTGAAACAAACTCTTTTTTTATTGCTCATTCTCGTATTTTCGGGAGTGAGCAAAACTATTGCCCAATCCACTGGCGTGTATGTAGGTGGACATATCCGACGTGATCGTCCCGGTACCATCGAGAAATTACGCAATTCTGGTTTCACATACATCATTCTCTTCAATATCAACGTTGAGCCCGATGGTACACTGACTACAGATGGCGAGACGGTATGCAAAGATGGAAAGTATGTGTTTGGTAACACGCAACCCAACTATGTCTCTGACATAAAAAAACTAAAACAGGCACCAACAACCATAAGTAGAATAGAAATATGTATAGGTGGTTGGGGTAACGAGTCTTTTAGTCGCATCAAGGAACTTATTAATAGTCATGGTGTAGGAAGTGGTACCATCTTGTATAAGAATTTTAAAGCGCTTAAAAATGCCATTCCAGAGATTGATGCTGTAAACAACGATGATGAGCATTGCTACGATGTCGCAACGGCTGTTAAATTCCACCAGATGATGTATGAATTGGGGTATAAAACAACTATCGCGCCATATACGAACCGTAGTTTTTGGGAAAATCTTGTTTCTCAGTTGGGCGATAGATGTGATAGGGTACTTATACAGTGTTATGATGGCGGAGCAGGAAACAATCCATCCGACTGGCATTTAGGTAACAGAGCTGTCCATGCAGGAAGAATGAATTACCAAGAAGGTGGTGTAGATGCATGCGTAGCTCAGATGGAGTCATGGAAGAAAAATAATGGAGTGAGCGGAGGTTTTATTTGGCTTTATAACGATGAAACATGGAATCTTAATCAGTGGGCAACGAGGATGCTACGTGTGTTTGGTACAAAAAAGTGCGATGACAGTATAGCAATTCTTTATGCAGATTCCGACTATCGTGGTTATTCAAAATCATTGGGCGAGGGTAGCTACACTCAGGCAGAACTCGCCATGTATGGCATTAGTGCTAAGGATATATCATCGTTGAAGGTCACAAAAGGCTTCAAGATTACACTCTATGAGAATGCTGATTTCACTGGTAATTCAAAGAGTTGGACAACAGACGCTTCTTTTGTTGGTGGGGATTGGAACGATAAGGCTTGTTCGGTGCGAATCGAACCAAATGGTAAGAGCGGTCTATCGGGTAACTTCAAAATCATGAACCGCAACAGTGGTAAGTATCTTGACTTGGATAATAACAAGACTGATAACAATACCGCAATCGTCCAGTTTGATGACGAGGGTGTAGATGCCTCTCAGACGTGGACATTTACAGAGGTGATGAAAGGTAAGGGTGTCTACTCCATCTGCTCCTATGGTAATAAGAACCGAGGTATGGATGTCGTTGATTTTTCTAAGGATAACGGAGCTCAGGTGCAACTATACGACTATTTGGGTAATCCTCATCAACAGTTTATTCTCTACGACTGTGGTGAAGGCTATTATCAACTTGTAGCTCGTAACAGTGGTAAAGTGGTAGAGATTCCACAATCAAGCAAAGGAAATGGTGAATGGATAAAAATCTACGACAACAATGGCACCCACACACAACAGTGGGCCGTGGTTGAGAACCGATACGACGAGGCTTCTGCAGTTACATTGTATACCGATGAAGGCTATAAGGGTAAAGCTGTGACCCTTTCTGAAGGCGAATATAACCTCAGTCGAATGGGGCTTTACAATCTGAAGGACAATGATATGAGTTCTTTGAAGGTTACTCCTGGTTTCAAGGTTACAATCTATGAGGATGACAATTTCAATGGCAAAAGTAAGTCATACACAGCCTCTGAGAGTTTCGTTGGTGAAGAATGGAATGATAAGATGTCTTCGTTGAAGGTTGAGGCATACGGAAAGAGTGGACTATCAGGTGACTATAAGTTGCAAAACCGCAACAGTGGTAAGTTTCTTGATTTGGACAACAACAACACAGACAATAAAACAGCCATCGTTCAATATGATGATGAGTACATGGATGCAACGCAGATATGGACATTGACAGAGATTGGTGGTGAAAAAGGTGTTTATTCTATATGTACTTCAGTCAACAAAAGGCAAGGTATGGATGTAGCCGATTGGTCGAAAGACAATGGCGCCCAGGTGCAACTCTATGAATATAACGGCAACAGGAATCAACAGTTCATCGTTGTCGAAAAGGGTGATGGTTATTATCAATTTGTTTCACGTCTTAGTGGTAAAGTGATAGAGATACCGAGCTCGAGCAAGGACAATGGCGAGTGGATAAAGCTATATGACAACAATGGCACCAATACGCAACAGTGGAAATTTGTTAGTCCGTCAGTCTATTCTGGCATCGCAAACACCGAAAGTCTCTCTGGGATGAACCTCAGAAAAGAGGGCAATACCATCATCGTGACAGGTGCAAAAGGCAAAGAATTGACTATCTATGATGTAAGCGGAAGACTGATACGTCGCGAGAGGGTTCTATCGAACGTAGACTCAATATCCATCTATGACCAACCTTCAGGAATTTATGTGATAAAGGTAGCTCAAGAAATATTCAAAATTAGATTTTGATGCTAATAAAGACGCTTATAATTGTTTAATACAAAAACTAAAGACTTATGAGATTTAAAAACTTATTAACTATTTTATTACTCTTCGTTGCTACATTGCTTTGGGCTGAGCCTATAACACAGAGTACTGCGCGAAAGAAAGCAGTAAACTTTGCAAGTAAGCATGGTAAGACTATAGCTGAAGATGTAAAAAACCTTTTTAAGGTGAGAGGCAAGACTAAAGCACAAGCAATGCCGTATTATGTATTTAATACCAATGATGATAACGGTTTTGTTATTGTTTCGGGAGATGACCGAACAGCGGAGATCCTTGCTTACTCGGATAAAGGTCGTTTTAATGCAGATGAAATACCAGAAAATATGAGCGCATGGCTTCGTTATTATGCCCATGTGATAGGTTCGTTGGAATCCACATCGTCTGTCAAAGCGTCAAGTACCACATTATATGATAATGGACTACGTGAAGCCAATAGCGCTATCTCTCCCCTTCTATCTTGCACCTGGAATCAAGGTAGTCCTTATTATGATCGCTGTCCGTTAGTTGAAGGGCGCAGATGCTACACAGGTTGCGTATGTACAGCTGCTGCACAAGTGATGTATTATCATCAATGGCCTAATTCTGCTACCACTAATATTTCAGAGCATTCGTTTACATATAATAATAGGAGATACACGGAAAACGAACTAACACCTGTTGTCTTCGATTGGAAAAGCATGAATGACAGTTATCGTGATGGTCAATCAGATCATTCGGCAACTGCTGTCGCTGTACTCATGCAATATGTAGGGCAGGCCATTAAGTCTGGCTATGGACCTGATGGAACTGGATCAAGTTTTACAGAAGTGGAGAATGCCTTAAAGAACAACTTCGGTTACGATGGAAATATTCAACATCTTTTTCGTAACAATTATAGTAACGAAGCATGGGAAAGTTTGATATATCGAGAATTGGCAGAGCGCCGGCCGGTCCTCTATGCAGGCACATCAAGTGGTGGAGCACATGCATTTGTATGTGATGGATATGATGGAAACGGTCTTTTTCATATCAATTGGGGATGGGGAGGAATGTGCAACGGCTACTTCAAACTATCCGTTTTGAACCCTAACGACAATAGTGGCATGGGTGCAAGTAGTTCAAAAGACGGCTATTCCATGAATCAAGATGTGCTCATTGGGATACAACCTCCATCGAAACACACCGATAATCCTGTGGCAACATTTTATTCTGATATCGACTACAATGGTAAGGCTGTGGACTTACCAGAAGGAGAGTTTTTGCTGTCCTCATTACAATCATATGGGATAACAAACGATGATATATCGTCGTTGAAGGTGAAGAGTGGTTTCAAAGTCGTTGTCTATGAGAATGATGGATTCGGCGGGAAGAGCAAATCTTACACAGCTTCTACTGCTAATATGGGTTCTGAGTGGAACAAGCAAGTATCATCAATAAAGATCGAACCAAATGGTAAGAGCGGTCTATCGGGTAACTTCAAAATCATGAACCGCAACAGTGGTAAGTATCTTGACTTGGATAATAACAAGACTGATAACAATACCGCAATCGTCCAGTTTGATGACGAGGGTGTAGATGCCTCTCAGACGTGGACATTTACAGAGGTGATGAAAGGTAAGGGTGTCTACTCCATCTGCTCCTATGGTAATAAGAACCGAGGTATGGATGTCGTTGATTTTTCTAAGGATAACGGAGCTCAGGTGCAACTATACGACTATTTGGGTAATCCTCATCAACAGTTTATTCTCTACGACTGTGGTGAAGGCTATTATCAACTTGTAGCTCGTAACAGTGGTAAAGTGGTAGAGATTCCACAATCAAGCAAAGGAAATGGTGAATGGATAAAAATCTACGACAACAATGGCACCCACACACAACAGTGGGCCGTGGTTGAGAACCGATACGACGAGGCTTCTGCAGTTACATTGTATACCGATGAAGGCTATAAGGGTAAAGCTGTGACCCTTTCTGAAGGCGAATATAACCTCAGTCGAATGGGGCTTTACAATCTGAAGGACAATGATATGAGTTCTTTGAAGGTTACTCCTGGTTTCAAGGTTACAATCTATGAGGATGACAATTTCAATGGCAAAAGTAAGTCATACACAGCCTCTGAGAGTTTCGTTGGTGAAGAATGGAATGATAAGATGTCTTCGTTGAAGGTTGAGGCATACGGAAAGAGTGGACTATCAGGTGACTATAAGTTGCAAAACCGCAACAGTGGTAAGTTTCTTGATTTGGACAACAACAACACAGACAATAAAACAGCCATCGTTCAATATGATGATGAGTACATGGATGCAACGCAGATATGGACATTGACAGAGATTGGTGGTGAAAAAGGTGTTTATTCTATATGTACTTCAGTCAACAAAAGGCAAGGTATGGATGTAGCCGATTGGTCGAAAGACAATGGCGCCCAGGTGCAACTCTATGAATATAACGGCAACAGGAATCAACAGTTCATCGTTGTCGAAAAGGGTGATGGTTATTATCAATTTGTTTCACGTCTTAGTGGTAAAGTGATAGAGATACCGAGCTCGAGCAAGGACAATGGCGAGTGGATAAAGCTATATGACAACAATGGCACCAATACGCAACAGTGGAAATTTGTTAGTCCGTCAGTCTATTCTGGCATCGCAAACACCGAAAGTCTCTCTGGGATGAACCTCAGAAAAGAGGGCAATACCATCATCGTGACAGGTGCAAAAGGTAAAAAATTGACTATCTATGATGTAAGCGGAAGACTGATACGTTGCGAGACAATAGATTCTGCCAAATATTCCATGTCTTTGGATAAAATGAAGGCAGATATCTACATCATGAAAATAGATTCCATTGCTAAAAAGATACGGGTCGAGCTGTAACATTGCTATATTCTATAATCTAATAATAATTCAAAATTAACTATTATGAAAAAAAATCGTGTTTTATTGTTTTTAACGTTATTCTGCATTGCAATTCTGAAAGTCCATGCACAAAAAATTCCTATTGAGATAGTGAACAATTCTGTTTTTCCTGACGACAAGGTATATGTGGCTATCATTGGTAAGAAAGTGAGTGATGATGCTCCTATTTATTATGACCTCATAGCCAACAATGCAAGTGATGCTGCACTCAGGGCCCTTACTGTCAATACAAACACTCTGCATAAGTTCAACGGAGATAGAGGTTATGCCAATGTGTTTACGCCGCTGAATCAGATAAAAAACAAAACCATTTACGTAGATAAAACCCATGCTTGCCGTATGTTTTTTGGTTTCAATTCACCGCTTTACCTACACGTAAACGATAATAATGGTGGGTATGCAGGAGCTGACATGCAAAACCCTTCCGACCCGAATATCGATCTGCGATGGGAACTTATTGAATTTACTTATGATAGGTTTGGTGTGATGTTTATCAATACCACACGTGTTGATGCATTCCAATATCCCATGGGATTGGAACTATATGGAAATGCTTCGGCAGGTGCCAATAATCCATACACCAAGCGTGGAGAGGTGAATACCTATGAGGAGATTATCAATCGCTGGAAGACACAAAACGGAGGTAATATCTTCTCTAACTGTCTGAAGAACAAGATAACTCAGGATCATTTGGGAGGTATTATTATGCAACCATCTAAAGTGGCAGAGGTGAAGAATACTGGATATTTCGATGGCTACATCAACCGTATCTGGAGCGAGTTTCGCACTAAAGACATACACGTAAACATGGGCAACCAATTAGGTGTTTGGCGTGGACGTGTGAATGGCAACAACTTCGTCTTAAAAAGTGAGTCAGGACCTCGTCAAGGGCAGACGGCCATTGTAGGCAAGCCTACCTCCATTGATGTGATAGAAGGTGCAGGAGAGTTTGCAAGATTCCATGGCAACGATGCAGATCTTCCAGTACAAGCCATGTTCTGTGGAGCGATGAATCGTGGAGTGATAAGAACAAATCTTGCAGATGGCGAACTGCAGGATTGGGGAGATACAGGAAGCTTCTTCAACACCGATGTATGTAACCCTTATGTGAAATTCTTCCATCAGAAAGACATCAGTTACGACGGTTATACCTATGCCTTCGCATACGATGACACATTTGACCAAAGTGCAACATGTGTCACCAGTCATCCAGAACGTGCCGTGGTAACTATTGGTGGATTTAAAGGACAGTCTGGGACAGATCATCCTATACCAGAAGTTACTGCTGCTCCTATCCCTCATCACACAACTGACAATGTGAAATCGGTTTATAGTGATACTTACACTTCGCTTGTTCCGGGTATGTTTATTGGCTCTTGGCAACAACAGACAGCTACACAGAATGTTAGCCTTGACGGCAACAATACACTCAAGTGTTCCAACTTTAATTATGTCGGAATTGAGTTTGGTGGTCCTGAGATAGACGCAACAGATATGGAATATCTCCATTTGGATATCTATCCTCTATCTTCTTTTACGATCAATGTATACCCAATATGTCGTAACAACGATGGTAGTGTCAACGACCATTTGAAAAAACCTATTAATCTCATAGCTAATCAATGGAATAGCATAGATATCCCTATGAGTGATTTTGTTGGACTCAACGCTTCCAGGATCTTCCAGTTCAAGTTTGATAACGGTAAAGGAGAGACCTTCTATCTCGACAATCTGTATTTCTACAAGAATGGTTCTTCTAGCGGAATAAGTAGCATAGAGACCCACACACAGGATAATCATGCGTGGTACAACTTGCAAGGTCAGCGTATGAACGATGGTGCAGGCTCATTGCCAAAGGGAGTGTACATACATAACGGAAAGAAGATTTTTGTGAAATAACATAAAATAATAAAAACTCATGCGGAAGATTCTTCCGCATGAGTGATAACCAGATCAGTGACATGAGTCCAGTATGTGGTCAAATAATTAAAAATATGAAGAGACGAATTCTTTTTGCAAAAAACTTTTTCCTTGTAGGTTTATTGCTATTAACTTCTTTACAAGTCATAGCGCAAAAAGCCCGTGTGATGATCACTACGGAAAACAACAGTAAACTCTTGTCAGAGACAATACTGAAAACCACAAAAGGTAGTCCTGCATCCAACTATGTGCGTATCAATACAGACCGTCAATATCAGACGGTAGATGGTTTTGGCTTCGCTCTTACCGGAGGGACGTGTTACAATCTAATGCGAATGAGTGTAGGAGAACGTGTTGCACTTCTTAAGAAAATATTTTCAGAGCGCCAGGGTTATGGTGCGAGTTATGTGCGCATAAGCATAGGATGTAGTGACTTTTCTCTTTCACGCTATACTCTTTGCGATGTAAAAGGCATAGAAAATTTTGCCCTTCAAAGTGAAGAAATTGCGTATGTGATTCCCATTCTAAAAGAAGTGCAAGCCATCAACCCCAAGCTGAAAATCATTGCCGCACCATGGACTGCTCCTAAATGGATGAAGGTGAGTCTGAAAAATGGGGATGTTCCGTATGAGAACTATGTAGGCGGACATCTGAATAAAACTTGTTATTCGGACTATGCGGACTATTTCGTAAGGTTTCTGAAAGCGATGAAAGACAACGGAATAACAATCCATGCGGTGACTCCACAAAATGAACCTGGAAACGGAAACAACGAAGGAGGAGCTATGCTCATGGATGTTGATGAGGAAATAGCTTTTGTTAAGGTTCTTGCCACAGCCTTTCACAATGCAGGACTGAGTACCAAGATATATCTTTTTGACCACAATTTTGATAACGAACAATATGCCGAACAGGTAGCAAAGTCCTTGCGGTCATCATCGTTTCTTGGTGACGATCTTGTGGAAGGTGCCGCTTTTCATAACTATGGGGGTGACCCTACAGCCATGGCTACGTTTTATAATAACACGGGTCTGAAGTCAATCTATACTGAGTCAAGTATAGGCTCGTGGAACGATGGACGTAATCTAAATGGCAAGCTATGCGGAGAATTCAACTGGTCGGGTTTGCGTGCGTTGCAAAACCAGAGTAGTGCATTTATAGCATGGAACCTGCTTCTCGACTATGATGGTCATCCTACCACCTTATCTAATAATACTGTGTATGGCAATATAGAAATAGATCCAAGTAGTTATGCGCTCTCTACGGTACGCTACAATCGCGATTATTATATCATTTGCCATCTTTCTTCTGTCATCCGACCTGGTGCGGTAAGATGTGACTATATAGAGAATGGTGTACCAAGAGATGACTGGGACTTCAATTATGTCGCACTAAGAAACTCGGATGGCACCACAGCTTTTGTCATTAGTAATAAGACATCGGTCGAAAAGCATATCAACCTTGCTTCGAATAGCGAATATGTGAACGTAGATATACCTGCCAAAAGTGTTGTTTCTGTTCTTTTGGGAGATACAGAACAAAATGCCGTGACCTTTGGTGGTATGGAGATGATTCCGTCAGATAACCGAAATAGTTTTTCTATCAATACCTATCTTGAAAAGGGCAAAACATACACTGCTGTAGGCGATGATGCCTTCAGTTCACCTGACTTCTATGAAGATCCTGATTTTTTCATCAAGTTAGGAAATGGTTGTTTCAAGTTTACGGCTCTCAGTGGTTATTATAACATCAAGTTTGTCCCCGCAACGAAGAGTTTTCGTATATACGCCTCTCATGAGAATGGGAATCCATTGAGTCTTAATGCAGATGGCACCGGTGCCTTATGGGCTATTGGCAGTGATGGATTGCATAAACCGTATTATAGTATCATAAGCAATCAGAGCTGGTGGACTGATACCGACCATGCTACATGTATGGCACCCGTGGGCAACAAGAGATACCAACTGACACTTACTGCAGGTCGTCAACTGAATGTAAATCATGTTGACTTTAAATTTTTCGGACAGGCAGGATGGGGTGTTGAATTGAATCCTACAGGTGAATACCGCATCTCTTCCAGGAGTGATGTGTTTCTCATAGGGCATAAGGCAGTGAATGGGCATAGTGATGGCAATGTGTATGTGGCTGACGGTGTGACGCTACAAGAAGGAAGAACCTTTCGTTTTATCGTTGACATGTCGGTTCCCTCGCGGCCAGTAATGTCTGTTGATGATATATCTACGGGCATAAAACATCCTGAAGTATATGCTGATGGTCTTTCCCACGAGTGGTTCACACTTTCAGGTATAAAGATCGAACGGCCACATAAAGCTGGTGTTTATTTATGTAATGGGAAAAAAATCATAATCTTATAAATATCTGAGAACTGAATAGTTCATTTAATGTTTATGGTAACTGATTTTTCAGAAATGATAATTTCTCAAAAATCCTGCACACCGTCCATCTGTTTCTGTCTTTGAATCACAAGTCGGTATGCTTTACCCTTCCACTTCTCAACAAGGATAGAGTTCAATTCAAACTCAATGCCATTGATTTCCTCAGTTCTCCATCCTTTGAGAGCAAGAAGGTGAATCTCTGTTGAATGGCGCCTCCGTAGTCACCTACGAAAAAGGCGAAACGGTGGACACGTTGGGTTCCGACACCACTACTGGCGGTACGGAAGGTGAAGGCGGCACTGTGTGGGGCGATGCTAAGCCTTATAACCCCTGGACATCTTGGGATTAAGACTTACTTATTATAAAGGAAATGCGGGATTGAGTTGATTGCTCAATCCCGCATTTATTATTGCTCCACCATCTGCTGCAACTCACTGAGGGAGGTTGCCACTTCGATGTAGTCGTGCCAGTTGCCACGAATCATGCCCTGCGAAGCCATATCGTCGAGGAGGGCAATGGTGGAGTTCCAGAAGCCCTTCATGTTGTAGAGAATCACCTTTTTGCTATGATAGCCAATGGTGTGGGAGGCTGCCACAGTGAAGATTTCGTCGAGGGTGCCGATGCCGCCAGGGAGCGCCACGACGATGTCGCTCTGAGAGAGCAGCAAGTCTTTGCGGTCGCTGAGATTGTCGCAAGGAATCTCTACGTCGAGGTCGGGAAAAGTCTTGCCGCCTCGCTCTACGATGGTGGGAACTACGCCTATGGCTCTGCCGCCATGCGCTTTGACTGCCTTGCCGATGGTGTTCATCAGGCCGATGTTGCAGCCGCCGAAAACTAAGTCGTGCCCTTGCTCTGCCATCCACTTGCCCATCTCCTCTGTGAGACGGAAGTAGTCGCTGTCAATATGGGCGTTTGCTGAACAGAATACTGCTATTTTCATTGTTATTATGTTTTTTATGTTTTGCCGAGTGCAGCTAATCTTATGCAAAGTTAAATAAAAACTTTGGATTTGATTTCTTTTTCTGACTATTATTTCTTACTTTTGCAAACAATATAACTAATCTACCATTGCACAGATGACTAAAAACAGAATAATAAGATATTTTTTGATGTGGATTTGTTGTTTGTCGAGCTACGTCGCTGAGGCTGTGCCGACCCTTCAGGACGGAGGGGCTTGGGCGAAGCAGGGCGTTACAGAGAGAAGGCTCAACGAGCTCGACGGACTGGCGCACCATCACGCAACGGGTCTCGTGCAGGACAGACAGGGAATGATCTGGGTGGCGACATGGAATGGACTGAGCCGATACGACGGCTATCGCTTCGTGTCGTTCAAGCCGAAGGCGGGCGATGGATGCTCGATGGGCGTGAACCGCATCAAGGATATTCGTATTCGCGATCCTTATATATATTGTAATGCGGAAGGCTACTGCTTAGTCTTCGATATTCGCACGGGGCGGTTTGATGACAGCCATCTCTCCTGGAACAAGGCGCTGCGCAAATGGGGCTTCTCCGGTCTGGGAACGAAACGGCTGAAGACAGCCGACGGAGTGGAGTGGGCAGTGGACTCTCTGGGCGTGAGGATGAGCTACCGCAAGCCGTGTTATGCTACGTGGCTGTTGAGGCAACCAGGATGTCAGGTGAGGGCACTCTTCCGCGACCGCGAGGGACGGATATGGGTGTGCTCGCGCGACGATGCCTCTGTGAGAATCTACGACGCCAATCTGAATCTTTTGGGATTTCTTGGAGCCGACGGCCGACTGCATGGCGGAAAGACTCCTTTCCGGTCGGCTGTGTACACGATGTTGCAAGACGAGGACGGCAGCCTATGGTTGGGATGCAAACCTGGTGGACTGTTGCATCTGTCGCCCCGTGCCGACGGCAGCTACGACATCAGCCGAATAGCGCTTGTAATCCGTGGTAGGGAGAAAGAACATCATGTTTACTCAATGCAGAAAGACCGATGGGGCAGACTGTGGGTGTCAACGCTGAACCATGGACTGTTCTGTTTTACCCGTACGGGAAAGAGTTGGAGGTGTCAGCCCATCGTCCTCTCTCATGGCGACAAGACAGGCAAGTACTTGGGGGTGCGAATGATATATATCAGCCATCGTGACGAGCTGCTGGCGGGCACAACGCTTGGACTTTTCGCCACGAAGCTTACTGCCGCCAATCCAGCCTCGCTGCGCTTTATCCAGCATGAGCGTGAGGGCGGAAGAGACGGCAGCCTGAGTTGCTCTGCCGTCATGTTTATGGCGGAGGACAGGGCCAACAGACTCTATATCTGCACCGAGGGCAGCGGACTGAACATGGTGGAGCCCGGCATTTCGCTGCTCAGCAAAGATGTGGACTTCAGACACTTCGACAGGCGCGATTTGCCGGAGGACTTCCTCTTGTCGGCTTTCGCGTATGGACAATATATGTGGTTTGTGGGCACCAACGATTTGACGGGCGTGGACGTGGAACATGGACTATCGCTCTATTTCAACCACCGCACATGGACCGATGAACTGATTTCCTCGGATGCGCAGCCCCTGAGATGGAAAGGCGGCAAATGGCTCATGGGTCTGATGGACGGTCTGGTGCTGATGGATATGGACCGGCTGACGAAGCGCACCAAGGCACCGCGCATCGTACTGACAAGGGTGTCGGTGGAAGAAGGCGAGATGATGGAGGCGGTGAGCGCCCACGACACCATCTGCCTCGATGAGACAGAGCGCAATGTGAAGATTGAGTTTGCTGCCATCGACTATGCCAACACCCAGTCGATAAGCTATAGATTCCAGTTGGACGGCGGTGTATGGAACACGTTAGAGAACAGCCACACGGTGACGCTGCTCAACCTTTCGCCCGGTACGCACACGTTGCGGGTGGAGTCGAAACTGCCCACAGGACAATGGGCGGGCAACGTGAAAGTGGTGACAATCTTCGTGAAACCAACCATCTGGCAGACTACTACCGCCAAGGTGCTGTATGTGCTGCTGGCGCTGTTGTTTATCTATACTATGGTGTACGTGACGAGGACTATTCGCTCCTCCCACCGCAAGCTGAGGGAACTCTTGGGGCAGTATCTCGACCTGATGGAGAAATACGACAAGGAGAAACACCTCGTCGTGGCTGTCAAGGATGCTGGGGCAGACAAAACTGCTGTTGAGGTGGCAGAAAAGGCTGCTGAGGAAACGGTTGTTGCCGACGGCCAACAGCCCTTGCAAGCCGACTGCCGCAGCGTAGGCGAGGAGAGCCTGAACGAGGAAGACCAGCGCTTCATGCAATGCGTGGTGGAGTTTGTGGAACAGCACATCGACAATTCCGACCTCAGTGTGACCGAGCTGGCAGCCGAGCTGAACGTCAGCAAGTCGGGACTGAACCGCAAACTGAAGAGCCTGTTGGGTGTGGCGCCCAAGGAGTTTATCAACAAGGCACGCATGAACCGTGCCGTGGCGCTGTTGCTTCACAGCGACCTTCCTGTGAAGGAAATCGCCTATCGCTGCGGTTTCTGCGATCAGAACTACTTCGGTAAGTGTTTCAGGGCGGCAATGGGCGTCAGTCCGTCTGAATATAGGCAGAAAAACGGGCTTTGAAACGTTTTTACCGAACTTTTGGGAGTTTTTTACCATTCATGATAGGGGTTTTTAGCTACTTTTGCCCCCGACAATCTACTTCATTTTAAAAACTAATAATAAAAACTATGAGAAAAGTAGCGATTATTTTTATGAAGAAGTGTTCAGTACTATTGCTGATGCTTCTTTTCCCGTTAGGAGTGTTGGCGCAAAGCGTCACCGTTAGCGGACAAGTAACTGACGAGGCTGGCGAACCTATCATTGGCGCAAGCGTAAGGATTCCCGGCACTTCGGTGGGAGTGGTGACCGATATGGACGGCAATTACTCTATCTCTGTTCCGAAAGGAAAACAACTCGAAATCACTTATGTGGGTTATAAGAAGGAAGTGATCATTGCCAAGGAAGGCAAGATGACTGTCCAGTTGAAGGAAGATTCCAACATGCTTAACGAAGTGGTGGCTATCGGATACGGAACCGTAAAGCGCAAGGACGTGACAGGTTCGGTTTCTTCGGTAGGCAACACAGAACTCGTGTCGGTGCCTGTGGCTTCGCCTGTTGAGGCTATGCAGGGTAAGCTGGCTGGTGTGCGTGTCACCATGCCTGAGGGCAACCCCGACGCCGAGGTCATCATCCGCGTGCGTGGTGGTGGTTCTATCACCCGCGACAACACACCTCTTTATATTGTAGACGGTTTCCCCGTCAGCAGCATCTCCGACATTCCTACCAGCGACATCGAGAGCATCGACGTGCTGAAGGACGCTTCCTCTACCGCCATCTATGGTAGCCGTGGTTCCAACGGTATCGTGCTCGTCACCACCAAGAGTGGTAAGGCAGGTAAGGTGACTGTGAACTACAATGCCTATGTGGGCTTCAAGAAGGCTGAGGACAAGGTAGACGTGCTGGGAGTGGAAGACTATCTGAAGTGGCAGTACGAATTGTCGAGCCTCTCTACTGGTGCCAATGCCGGTAAGTACCAGCAGGTACTCGGCGGATGGGACAACATACCCAACATTATGAACTCGATGAAGACTACCGACTGGCAGGACGAGGTGTACGGACGCACCGGCAACGTGTTCAGCCATAATGTCAACATCTCGGGAGGTTCGGAGAAGTTGCGCTTCACAGCAGGGTACAACTACATGAAGGAGAAAGCCATCCTGCTCACCTCTGACTTCTATCGCAGCAACCTGAACTTCAAACTCAACTATGAGCCCAACAAGAAGACCAAGCTCGAGTTCTCTACCCGTTACTCACGCACCAAGGTGAACGGCGACGGACAGAGCGATGCTACCGGCGACCAGAATTCTGTGCCTTCAGGCTCTTTCGGCCGTATCCGCCATGCTGTGGTGCAGTCGCCTCTGACGGGCTCAGGAAGCCTTCTCTTCGATGAGAGCAACATCGACGACGGACTGGAAGACCCAATCACAGCCCTCAACGACAACTACAAGAAACGTGTTCGTGAGAACTTCAACATGAACGGAGCTTTCACATGGAAGATATTGCCCGAGCTTACTTTCCGCACAGACGTAGGTCTCGACATCTACAACAACGACTTCCGTTACTTCTCCGGCTCTACTACCTATGAGTCGCAGAACAACACCCTGGCAGAATACAAGAACATGCCGCTTACTACACGTACCCAGGTGAACCGCCGCACCGTGCGCAACTCCAACACTCTGCAGTACGACTTCTCTAAGATTCTGCCCAAGGCTCACAGCCTGAACCTCATGGTGGGACAGGAGAGCATCGTAAGCCGCGAGACACTGGCAACGACACGCATAGAGGGATTCCCTTCATTCTACGATGCCGACATGGCTTTCCACCTCTCTGCACAGGGCACTCCTACACGTGCCAACGAGTTCTACTATCCCGACGACAAGATGGTGTCGTTCTTCGGACGTGCCAACTACAGTTTCTTGGACCGCTATCTGCTTACCGCCACTCTGCGTGCCGATGGTTCAAGCAAGTTCTCTAAGGACAACCGCTGGGGCTACTTCCCATCAGTGGCAGCCGGATGGCGCATTATCGAGGAGCCTTGGATGAAGTCGACACAAGACTGGCTGAGCAACCTGAAGTTGCGCTTGAGTTACGGTGTGTCGGGTAACAACAACATTCCTTCTGGACAGACCAGCCGTACCTATTCTATTAAGGAGAGCTCATGGTTGCACCTGCAGAACTCATGGCTCACCACGGGCAACGCAATGAGCAACCCCGACCTGAAGTGGGAAACCACACACTCGCTCAACCTGGGTATTGACTTCGGTTTCTTCAACAACAAGCTCAACGGTTCGTTCGAGGTGTACAAGAACAACGTGAAAGACCTGCTCATGGAGATGCAGATCACAGGTAGCGGCTACAACACACAGTACCAGAACGTGGGCGAGACCAAGAACTCTGGTTTCGAGTTGACATTGAACTACGATGCCATCAACACCAAGAACTACGGTCTGAACTTCTCGTTCACACTCGGTCATAACACCAATGAGGTAGTGAGCCTCGGAAGCATGGACTCATACAGTAAGCCTTCTTACTGGGCAAGTACAGAAATTGGCTCCGACTACTTAGTGAAGCCAGGAAAGCCTGTAGGAACCATCGTCGGCTACAAGCTGGCAGGAACAGGACGCTACGAGGTGGACGACTTCGAGGGTTACGATGCTGCCGCAGGAAAGTGGAAGTTGAAGGAAGGTGTGGCTGATGCCAGCGGTATTGTGGGCACAGTACGTCCTGGTACCATGAAACTCCTCGACAAGGACGGTTCAGGAACCATCAACGATGACGACAAGTTCGAGATCGGCGACGCCAACGCATGGGCTATAGGTGGATTCTCTATCGGTGCACGTGCCTACGGATTCGACTTCAACGCCGACTTCTCTTACAGCATCGGCAACGATGTTTACAATGCTGACAAGATAGACCAGACCTCTACACGTGGCGGTATCTGGCGCAACCTCAACACCACGATGGCAAGCGGCAAGCGCTGGACCAACGTAGACGAGAACGGCAACTTCATCAACGATGCAGCCAAGCTCGCCGAGATGAACAAGAACACCACTATGTGGTCGCCTTACACAACAAAGGCTGTGCTCACCGACTGGGCTATCGAGGACGGATCATTCCTCCGCCTCTCTACACTTACCTTGGGCTACACACTGCCTAAGACATGGATGCAGAAAATCTATGTTCAGAACCTGCGTCTATACTTTACCGCTTCAAATCTTTTCTGTATCACCGGTTACAGTGGTATGGATCCAGAGGTGGACTGCTGCCGCAACGTGCTGGTTTGTCCAGGCGTAGACTACTCGGCTTATCCAAGAAGCCGCCAGTTCATCTTCGGTCTTAATCTTACATTCTAAAAAAAACACTTAAAGGAAACATCGTTATGAAAATAAAATATGTATTTACAGCCCTGTTGGCTGGCGCTACACTCATGTCGTGCAACGACTATTTGGACGTAGAAAGCGAGTCACAATACAACGACAAGGTGGTGTTCTCTAACACCCCGCTTGCCGAGAATACGGTCATCAGCATCTACAGCTGGTTTGCTGCCACCAATTCTCACCGTGCGCGCTACATGCCTTACTATGGTATGAATACCGATGCCGAGTGCTACTTCGACATGGCGCAGCCTTCGTCGGACAACAAGACCTCGCTCTGCACTTACAGCGCCTTCTCTGCCAACAACTGGATGGCTTCTGGAAAAGACCCTAACGCCTTCACAGGCTTCTTCAACGGCATTGAGGCTGCCAACTGCTGCATCGAGGGAATACGTGCCTATGGCAATCCTGAGAGCAATGCCGACATGGCTTATCTTTTAGGCGAGTCGCTCACCCTGCGTGCGCAGTACTACTATGACCTCATTCGTGCCTGGGGCGACGTGCCTGCCCGATTCACATCGGTAAAGCAGAGCACCATCTACCTTCCCAAGTCAGACCGCGACGTCATCTACAAGCAGATTATTGCCGACCTGAAAGAGGCTGCAGGCTATCTGCCATGGCCAGGAAAGGCTGAGCGCACCAAGACGACAGAGCGAGTGAACAAGGCTTTTGCCTTGGGTCTGCGTGCACGTCTCATCCTCATGGCCGAGGGTTACAGCCAGCGTCCTACCTCGCTCGACAATCCTACTACTTATGAGGTGCGCCGCAGCAACGATCCTGAGCTTACCAGCACAGCCCTGCTGCAGGAGGCTTACGACGACCTGAAACTCGTCATCAGAGAGAGTGGACTCGCACTCGACGCCACTTACGAGCAGTTCTGGAACGACCTCGCTACTGATGTCATCACCATCGAAGGCTCACACAAAGAGTCTATCTTCGAGATTCCATTCAACGACGGACGTGGACGATTCTTCTATCACTTTGGTGTTTACCACAAGTCAAAGAGCCCACACTTGACCAAGACCAACTATGGCGGACAGAACATTCCTGCTCCTACACTCTACTATGAGTACGACAATGCTGACCAGCGCCGCGACGTGAACTGCGTGCCTTACAAGTACGACAACGGCTACACAATGGCCAAGTTGGGTGACAACGATGCCTCTGCACCAAGCTTCAACTTCGGCAAGTACGACTATGAACGTATGACCCGTACGGTGTCTTCCAACGACGACGGTGTGAACCTGCCCGTGCTCCGCTACGCCGACATCCTGTTGATGGCAGCTGAGTTGGCCAACGAGTTGGAAGGTCCTGATGCAGCCAAGCCTTACCTCAAGGAGGTTCGCAACCGCGCCTTTGCCGTAGCCGACCGCCCTGCAAACGTAGAGGCTTATGTCAACGCCATCAGCTCGAAGGCCGACATGCTGAAGGCCATCCAGAAGGAGCGCCTTCTCGAATTCCCTGGCGAGATGCTGCGCAAGCAGGACCTCATTCGCTGGAACTTGCTCGGAACAGCCGTAAGACAGACCGTGACCGACATGAGAGCGCTGCGCGACCGCACAGGCAAGTATGCTGACGTGCCTACAGTGGTTTACACACGCACCAATGCTGCTGGCAAGTTGGAGTACTATGGCTTGGCTAAGGGTGAGACAGCAGCTCCTGCTGGCGAAGGCTGGACACAACTCGACTACGACTTCGTGTCTGCCACAGTGAAGGACAACATGCTGGCCAACTATTTTGCCAACGATCCAGACTCCCGTCAGTACTGGCCTATATTCGACTCAGACATCAACGCGTCGAACAACGCATTGATCAATAACTACGGATATTAAAATAACTGAACTTTTGCATGTGGGGAAGTTAAAGGGAAGTTAGTGAAGTTAGAGGGAAGTTAAGGGACAAATGTCCTAAGTTTAAACTATAAGACTATTATTTCTTAACTTTCCGAACGACCGACGGGAGTGATAACAGGTTTAGCTTCTATCAATTTCCTCGCTTGCGAAACTTGAATTCAAATAATGAATTAACGGTAGGTTTTTAGTTATATATTAAAACAACATGCAGGCCTCTCTGCCTCGTGAGAAGTGGAGAGGCTTTTTTCTTAAAATCTACTTTCGCAGGAATTGTTCCAGGGACAACAATTTGTTCCAACAGCAATATTCCCAACATTTTTCAAACCACTTAAAAACCGGGAAGCCTCATGAAGAAAGCAGTCTTTACTCTTATTTGCAGTCTTGTCTTTGCAGCAGGGGTTATGGCGCAGGATGCTCCGCTCGATGTCTCGAAGCGGGTGGCTGATTATCTGCTGAGCCATCACAACCACAACGTGTCAAAAGCACAGGACGGACACACTTACATCGACAGCTATTATCAGGAATGGAGATACGTGAATGGTGTGCTCGGAGTGGCAATGCTCAATCTTGCCGATGCGGCAGGTGAAAAGAAGTTTGAGCAGTTTGTCAAAGAGAACTTTGACTTTTATTTCGAACCAAAAATACAGCGACAACTCAAGAAAGAATACGGATCGGGCGTGCGCGACAATGCGTGGCGCAGATTCTTCTCCATGTCGAGCCTTGACGACTGCGGAGCTATGGGCGCTGCCCTCTCCGAGCTGGCACGACGATATAAAGACCAACGTTACGAGAATTATCTCGACAAGATAAGCCATTACATTCTTACTCAGCAGGAGCGTATTCCCGAAGCAGGCATTTACTGCCGGGGAAGGGTGGGAGAGCGAACTCTCTGGCTCGACGACCTGTATATGTGTACTTCTTTCCTGGCTCATCAGGGAAGTCGCAAGGGTGCATCGTCCGACTTGTTGCAGAGAGCGGCAGAGCAGGTATTGCTCTTCGACAGTCTGCTCTTCGACAACGACAAGCACCTCTATTGGCATTGTTTCTATTATGATACGACCCATGCCCACGGCACCGCCCACTGGGGAAGAGCCAACGGATGGGCGTTTCTGGCACAGGCTCTCGTGCTCGACAGATTGCCCGAAGAGCATCCTCTGCGAGACAGATTGCTGCAGCTGTTCCGAAAAAGAGTGGAAAACATCATCGCCTATCAGGACGCACAGGGCATGTGGCACCAGTTGCTCGACAAGCCTGACTCTTATCCCGAAACTTCCTGCACAGCCATGTTTGTCGCAGCCATTGCGCATGGTGTGAACAAGGGCTGGCTCGACAGCTCGTTCGCCTCTGTGGCGCTGCAGGGATGGAAGGCTGTCTGCAGTCAGATAACCCCAGAAGGACAGGTGAAGGGCGTGTGCATGGGAACAGGCATCAGCCGCGACTTGCCTTTCTATTACAACCGACCGGCTCCGCTCAACGATGCCCACGGACTGGGAGCCGTGGTGCAGGCAGGAATAGAAATCAATAACGTAACAACAAAAACAACAGAATAGATATGAAAAACTTAAAGCTAAAACTCACATTCCTGTCGCTGTGCGCCTTTGCTACAGCGGCTCATGCACAGCAAGTGAAAGGAAACAGCGTACTCTACACATCGTCTCAAGGCAACATGCGCATCGAGATGTGTTCGGAAAGCATGTTCCGTGTAACCAAGGTGCCTGCACAGCAGATGCCTGATAATGAGAAGTGGATGGTGGTCAACTACAACTTCCCACAGGTGAATTTCAGCGTGGACGGCAAACAGATAAAGACCAGTAAGCTGCAGGTAAGCATTCAGGAAGCTCCTTGGCGCATACAGGTGGCTGATGCTTCGGGTAAGGTGCTCTACGAGGAGTTGACATCGGGCTGCAAGGACAGCATATATAATGAGGTGAAGATGAATCCCGACGAGCACTTCTTCGGCTTCGGTGAGCGCATGGACCGCATCGACCAGCGTGGACAGCGTGTTCACCTCAATGTGGAACTGGGACGGGGCTCAAAGCCTGCGGTAGGCGGCAAGGACATTCTGAGAGCCAACTACTGTCCTGTGCCTTTGATGCTCAGCAACAAGGGCTACGCCGTGTTCTTCCATACTGCTGTGCCCAACGACTGGGACATGGGATGGACCAACAACGACAAGTACAGTTTCTCGGCACCTGGTGGCGACAACGACTATTATTTCATCTATGGCGAACAGTTGGAGACTCTGATTCACAGCTATCAGCAGCTCACGGGCGTGGCGCCTCTTATGCCACGTGCTGCTTACGGTCTGCACATCGGCTCGTACAGCGGTGGAACATGGCATCATGAGAGCAAGGCCAACGATACGTATGTGGTCAATCTCATCGACCGCCTGCGTCAGGAAAAGATTCCGTTCGACATGATGTGGCTTGACTCTACCTGGCGCCTCTTTGCCAAGTTGGGCAACGGAGGCTGTACCTTCGAGTTCCAGGATCAGTTTAAAGACCCAAAGGGCATGATCGACCATGCCTATAAGAATCATGTGGCAATGTTTGGTCTGCACATTCGTTCGCTGGTCGACAACGGCAAGCGCAACAATCTGCTCACCACAGCACAGAAGAAGGGACTCACCATTCAGGACGGTGGAACCAACGCCATCATCAATTTCTTCGACGACAAGGCTGTGGACTGGTGGTGGAAGAATGCAGCCAAGAAAGTGACCGACCTGGGAGCCAAGTTCTTCAAGACTGATGTGGGAAGCGCTCTGAACTACAACAATCCAAACATCGAGCAGAAGGCTGCCCACAACCTCTTCCCTATAGCCTATGCCAAGGCACCTTATGAGAACTTTGCCAAGCTCAACGGACAGCGTGGCTTCGACCACACACGCGAGGGTTATGCAGGTATTCAGCGCTATCCTTTCATCTGGGCTGGCGACTGGGGCTCGGAGTGGCAGTGGTTTGAACCTATCATCCGCGGCGGTATTAATATAGGACTCTCTGGTGTCGGCTATTGGAGCCACTGTATGGGTGGATTCGAGCAGTATTCTGCCTACGACACCGACCTCTATCTGCGCTGGGTGCAGATGGGAATGTTCTCGCCTGTGTCCATCCTCTTCGGTATGGATCATCCTCGTTATCATGCGCCCTGGACTTATGGCGAGGAAGCACAGAAAATATTCATCCAGTACGACTCGCTGCGTTATGCGCTCCTGCCTTACATCTACACCAGCGCCTGGGATATGTACAAGACCAGCCGTCCGCTGATGACACCTTTGTTCTACGATCATCTGCAGGATGTCAATACCTATCAGATTTCAGACCAGTATATGTTTGGCCGCGACATGATGGTGTGTCCTGTAACGGTGAAGAATGCACTCTCGCGTCCTGTTTACTTCCCCGGTGGTGACTGGCTCGACTTCTGGACAGGTGAGCGCATCAGCGGACGCCAGTACAAGTCGTTCCTCACACCTATCGAGATCATGCCTATCTTCCTGCGCCGTGGAGCCATCATTCCCCGTCAGGAAGCCATGCAGTACGTGGACGAGCGCCCCAACACCAACATCTCGCTGCTCATCTATCCTTCCGAGCATTCGGTGTATGAAATGTACGAGGACGACGGCAAATCGCTCGATTATCAGAAGGGAGTTTATGCCGTCACCAAGATGGAGAGCCGACTGGCACAGAACGAGTGGATACTCAACATCACGACTCCTAAGGGCGACTACAAGCCTGTTTCGCACTACTACAGCGTAAGTGTTTACCTTGACAAGAAGCCTAAACTCGTTACTGTAGCCGGCAAGTTTGTCGATGGATGGAAGTACGACGAGAAGTTGCGCTTACTTACCTTCGATGCAGGCGAGGGCGATATGGAAGTGGTTGTCAAGATGTAAAATCAAGACTTTTGGGTTGAATACTTTGCCATGAAGCATATGGCTTTAACTTCTCCAACTTCTCTAACTTCTTCATTTGCATTTATAAAGATATTACTATGTATAGAAACAGATTCTTCTTATCGGTTGCCGCCGTGCTTGCAGGTACGGTGGCAATGGCTCAGGGCTCTTACAAGGCTCTGAAGTTCAAGACAGCCACCTCGCTCTACAACTACGAGATGCTGCCAGTACACGCTCAGAACTATGAGCGCCAGCAGGCTTTCGAAAAGGCTTGCCAGTCGAAGGAAGCCATGCAGCAATACGTGAGCCAGTTGCGCAGTCGTTTTAGTCAGTTGGCTGGCGAAATGCCACAGCGTGGCAAACTCAATGCCAAGGTAGTGGGCTCGTTGAAGGGCAACGGCTTTATAGTCGAGAAGATTGTCTTTCAGAGTACGCCAGGCCGTTACGTCACAGCCCATCTTTATCTGCCCGAGAAGGTGCAGGGCAAGATTCCTGCCTGTATCGAGATGTGCGGACATGGACTCGACGGAAAGGGCACGGGGTCGGGAAGTGCTGAGCAGTTGGCTGTCAATGGTATTGCTTCCATGGTGGTCGACCCCTTCTCACAGGGTGAGCGCCAGCAAACCATCGATGCACAGGGCAAGAATCTTACCCGTGGCGTAACTACCGAGCATACACTCATTGCTCCGGGCTTCATCCTCCTTGGCAGCAGCCTTGCCGCACAGGAGTTTTTCGACAACAGCCGCGCCATCGACTATCTGCTCAGTCGTAAGGACATTGATGGCGACAAGATTGGTTGTTATGGCTTCTCGGGAGGCGGCACGCAGTCGTCTTATCTGGCTGCTCTCGACGACAGGGTGAAGGCAAGTTGTGTGGGATTGTTCTTCTCGTCGCGCGAAAGAACCCTGGAGACTCAAGGCCCAAGCGACGGATGTCAGTGGATTCCAGGCGAAGGACGCGAGCACATCGAGATAGCCGACATGGCGATGATGAATGCGCCAAAGCCTTTCCTGATTCTTGACGGACGTTTCGACTTCGTTGACCATTGGGGAGCCTTGCGTGGCTATGAAGAGGTGAATCGTTGCTACAGTCTGCTGGGAGCGCCCGACGCTGCCGAACAGTTTTATTACGACGACGGACACGCCATTCCCAAGCCCAGCCAGGACAAGATGGTAAGCTTCTTCCGCAAGGCTCTCTTGGGCGATGCACAGGGCGAGGTGAAGCCTTATACTTACTGGCGTAGTGACGACATGCGTTGCACCAAGACAGGACAGGTAAACTTGGAATACAAGGATGCGCTCAGCTCCATGCAGGAGTGTGAGGCACAGATGGACAGGCTGTCAGCCCAGCGTCAGGCTTTCTGTTCGCAGTCGGCCGACAAGGTGAAGGATGGCATTCTAAAGCTGTTGGGACTTCCTGGACTGAACGATCATTGGAATGCTATTGAGACTCGCCACGAATCGCAGCGCGACGTAGAGGAATATCGTTATCAGCTCGATTGCGAAGGTCAGTATCCTGTTCCTGTCATCGTCAGGATTCCGTCGGTTGCCAATCAGCAGTCGAAAGTTTGCATCCATCTTGCTGATGCTGGAAAGGCAAGTCTGCTGATAGAGACCGATCGTCGTGATGCATTCTCCGACGGCACGATTCATGTTTACGCCGATCTGCGAGGTTTTGGTGAGACGAGCGACATTTTCGAGTACAACCTTTCCAAGTATTGGAATACTCAGTATCGTTCTGCTGTAACAGCCCTTCATGCAGGCAAACCGCTCATAGGTCAGCGTGTGCAGGATTTGCGCACCATTCTCAATTTCTGTTCGTCTGACGAAAAGTTGAAGGGCCGCCAGATAATAGTCAAGGCTGACGGAATGAACGCAGTCGTAGTGATGCACGCTGCTGTGCTCGACGAGCGATTGGCTGGTGCCACACTCACCCGCACATTGAAGACCTGGCGCAATTACATTCAGCACCCCATGCAGCACGACATGATGTCGAACGTCATTCCTGGTGTCTTGCGCTGTTACGACATTCCCGATCTTCTTTCGTTGGCAAAGGGAAGGGTCGTTATCCAGGACTAAACGCAGTATCAAGATTCCTGTTTTCGACGTAAGGAATTTAGAAGCCATCCTCGCCCGACAAGCGCTCGTGGAATGCAGCGGAAAAGAGACCA
>OGRU01000921.1_pt1 | contig 24833 bp, 12 predicted proteins | sample 1553541 | NCBI WGS metagenome assembly OGRU01 (sample SAMEA2580068, study PRJEB22360) | human gut metagenome | biome: human gut; feature: human-associated habitat; material: faeces | place: Denmark | collected 2008/2010
AAGGCTTTCAGCCTAACTGCAAAATTCCCATTTAACCGATAAATTCCCATTTAACCGCAAAATTCCCATTTATCATTTCAATTTAAAACGGTATACAACCATGGAAGCGGCCTCCAGTTCGAATGGTTGATTCAGGTCCAGCCCGACTTCCGTCTCTACCGGTTGGACTTCATTCGGAGCAAACGGTGTGTTCTCTTTTCCCGGAACCAGTACCAGGCTTGTTTTATGTGCCTTGACGGGACGTTTGAAGCCGGAAACTTCCGGTTGTAGAATGACTTTTTTATCCTGCAGGTTTATCAGTTTCAGGATATATTGTTTGCTGGCCGTATCATATCCCATCGTAACAAAGATGTTCTGCAAACCTTCTATATCCTTGATCGCTGCATCCAGACACACGTCAAACGTGTTATCCCTGAACATCTTTGCCAGATAGAAGAAGGAAGTCTTTACGCTACTGTCTACTCCATTAATCAACATCGGCAGGAAGATACGGTGTTCCAGAAAGTCCCAATGCCTCATCACCGGACGTTCAGCAAACAAGGGATTCAAATCGCCGTTGCGTTCTATTGACATACGAATGGCTCCGGTAGCCAGCAGGTTATAAGGATATTTTCCGCTAATACCCAATTCGCCGATAAACAGCTCGGCAACACCCCGTTTGTAGTTATCAAAACGATAATGCTGTTCGCAAGCCCATTCGATTGAGTTATAATAATGTTCGTCGAACACTTTTACATTCTTCGGGTTGACAAAATTGGGAATATCCTTCCGTTTGTCATCATTCTCTCTTCCGACTACACGGATGACACTATTGGCTATATAAATCAAGTCAGGATATTTGGCGGACAACGCCTGATAGATTTTCTCATAACGCTCCCAATACACAGGTCCGAAATCTTCATTTCCAATCTCGATATATTTTAGCGGGAAAGGAGCGGGATGACCGTTCTTTGCCCGTTCAGCTCCCCATTTCGTAGTTGTATCACCAATGGCATACTCGATGGCATCCAACGCATCCTGGATATAAGCGTCCAGATCGACATCAATGTGTCTGAAATTCCACTGTGGACTTTGCTTCACCCAACCGCTGCAAATCATACCCGTAGGCATCACATACATCGCATCGGCTCCCACATATTCGCACAATTCATAAAACTCATGATAACCGATTCCGTCGGTACGGTAATAAGGCGCCCATTTGCTCCACTGTCCCGGACGATTTTCAATCGGTCCGAGCGTCTTTTTCCAGTGATACATCGTTTCTTCATTGACTCCGTGCACGATGCATCCGCCCGGAAAACGGATAAAGCTGGGAGAAAACTCTTTCAGGTTCTGAACAATGTCTTTACGGAATACGGATTTTCCATCGTTCCAGGTATCGGACGGGAACAGGGAAACGACATCTATCTGAAATTGTCCTTTCGACATCGGTTGTATGGCAAACATTCCACGCCGGACGTTCTTTTCCGGTTTCAGTTCACCGGTATATTTTGTCCAGTCCCGATTCCCTACATTCACTTCGATCACATTGCTCACCCGTTGTCCCCATTCGTCAACTAGAAATACACGTAACGGAGCGGAATAATTTCTGTTCTTCAGAAACAAGGAAAGGCGGTAAGACGTATCCGTCTTCAAGTTCATTCCATAATATCCACGGTTGAGAATCAGGGCATCCGGATGGTTCGCAATATCTTCCGTGACATTAACCAGCATCGAATACTTATTTTCCCCACTCATCGGATTTTCATCCGTGCGACTGATAAATACAGGAGTATATGATAACGGATAAGTTGTCCATCCAATCAGCGGATCGGCCTGAAACACTTTTTTCTCTTTAACGCGGGGAGCCGGAACATTTTCATAAAGACCGTTCTTCACAGATAATCCGGCAGGCGGTGTAGCTTCTTCAAACGAACGGTTACGTATCAGTTCGGCGTGCAGAGCACCCTCGCCCATCATTCCTATTTCCTCATAATGGAAACCGTACTTTACGGGAGCCACTTTGTGGGTTTTCGATTTATTGATATACAACGTTCCATCGGAGGAAGACGGAGAGGAACTATTCCCATATACCAGAGGTAATGTGAAAAACAGACCGATACCAAACGTAAAGGATTTGAATGTCGAATGATTCATAGCATTTGTTTTTAGAGTTTCACATTGCAAATGTGGTCTTTTCTATCCAAGAAAAACAGAAAAATAATGCTTAATACCTGCAATCATGTATAAAAATCTGTAGCGAAGCGGCAAACTGAACATGAGTGCTGCCCGTTTGAACAATTCTACGACTGTTCAAAACAAAAAAAGACGTATCTTTAGGTCGTGAAAATCAATCAGAAAAGCCATGAGAACCACCTTACTTAAATTCGTACTCTTATTTAGTCTCGTGCTCTTAAATACAAGCTTGTCGACGGGACAGATTCAATATAATAATATACGCTTCAAACAGCTAAGTATAGCTGAAGGACTCCCGCATAATACGATCAATGCAATCACCCAGGACAACCACGGGTTCATCTGGTTTGGTACACGCAACGGATTGTGCCGATATGACGGTTATAATATCAACCTGTTCGCACATAATGAGGCCGACAGCACCTCACTCCGCCACAATTTCATCACACGCTTATATAACGATTCGCTCCGTAACATTCTATGGATCTCTACCGATCAGGGCATCTGCAGCTATAACTACGAGACAGAAGATTTCAGCCGTTACCAGATTAAAGGGAACACTAAGGATGATGTTTGTTTCCTGAACACCAGCGATGGTATGCTTCTGGCAGCTTGTAGCAACGGACTCTATCGCTACAATGAACAAGACAGTCTGTTCGTTCCTTTTCTTCTCGATGAAGAAAAACCTCATGTGAGATACCTTGCGGAGGACGGAGACAAAACCTTATGGATAGACACCAACAAAGGACTGATGCGATACAGTCTGGAGAAGAAACAGTTCGTTTCCCTCCCGACTCTCATCCAGCCTTTTACACAGCAATGCAACAATGCCGTCCTGATCTCGTCCAACCAGCTTTTATTTAATACTAACAACGATTTTTTCGTCTATCATATACAAAGCAATACCCTGTGTAATCTCTCGAAAGACCTTGAAGTGAAAGACTTCCGGTGTGCGGCAACCGACCATACAGGGAATATATGGGTAGGCACGGAGTATGGCATCTTTGTCTTCAACAAACTCTACCAACTGATTGCACATTACGAACAATCGGAACGGGATTTAAGTGCGCTGAACGATTCTCCCATTTACAGCCTTTATCAGGACAAGGCTCATAATATGTGGGTAGGAACCTATTTCGGAGGAGTCAACTATTATATATTCGGTTCCGACCAGTTCCAGATATATCCATACGGAGCCAGTTTCAATCATTTGAGCGGAAAGGCTGTCCGCCAGATTATCAATGCTCCGGACAACGGTCTGTACATCGCCACCGAAGATGGCGGATTGAACTACCTGGACAATAAGAAGGAAATCACCCGTGCCGAACGGCTGCACAAGCAAATGCAAATCTACGCCAAGAACATACATTCTTTATGGCTCGACAAAGATAACAGCTTGTGGCTCGGACTGTTCCTGAAAGGAGCTCTTCACTATATACCGCATCTAAACCGCACGGTGGACTATAATCTATTGTCGGATGAGGTTTCTTCCGGCTTCTGCATCATCGAAGACAAGAACGATCATATCTGGTACGGAGGCCCTTCCGGCTTATTCCTGATCAACAGGAAGAAAGCAAACTCCCGCCCGGAAAAAATTTCATCTCTCCGTGTCTTTAACCTGGTACAGTTTAATGACAGTATACTTTGGGCAGGAACCCGAAAAGGCAGTATATTTCAGATCAATACCCATACACTGAAAGTAACCTCGCTCCCTATCCTGCCGCATACCGATCTCTACATCACCTATATCTACCCCGATTCACATCAACGGATATGGATAGGTACAGACAACAACGGGCTTTATGTATCAGACCGCAACGGTAACATTATCGCCTTTTACAGTAAAGAACAGTTGGGATCCAACGCCATCAAAGGTATCATTGAAGATGAGATGAGTAATGTTTGGGTAGGTACCGGAAACGGACTTTGTTGTATCAATTCCCAAACAGGAAGCATTGACCGATATACCACGGCCGACGGATTACCCATCAACCAGTTCAACTACTCCTCCGCCTGCAAGAAGCCTGACGGAGAATTGTATTTCGGAACTATCAACGGTATGATTTCTTTCTACCCGGAACAGGTACGCTCCGTCAATCCCCGTTTCAACATTGCACTGACTGCCATTTGGAGCAACAGCGAATATATGTCGCCCAACAATGAGAAAGCATTCATCCCTTCCTCTATCTCCGAACTGACAGAGATCACCCTGACGCACGAACAAGCCCAATCCCTGCGTCTCGAATACTCCGGACTGAATTATCAATATACCGACAACACTCAATATGCGATGAAAATGGAAGGTATCGACAAGGACTGGCAGTTTGTAGGAAACCAGCATCAGGTACGCTTCTCCAATCTGCCGTCAGGAAGATATATCTTAAAGATCAAAGCCAGCAAAGATGGTATCCACTGGGACGAAACGGGCCAAAAGGACCTTGCCATCAGAGTCCTTCCTCCTTGGTGGCTCTCACCGGGAGCATATTTAGTTTATGCACTACTCTTCCTATTAATCATTTACGCCGCATACAGATATACCAAAACGCGTATCATCCTGCTCATGCGACTGAAAACGGAGCATGAACAACGCGTCAACATAGAGAATATGAATCAACAGAAGATCAATTTCTTCACTTACATCTCCCATGACCTGAAAACACCGCTGACCCTGATTCTATCGCCTCTGCAACGATTGATCCAGCAGCCACAAATCAGCAACAACGATAAAGAGAAACTGGAAGTCATCTACCGAAACGCCAACCGGATGAATTATCTGATTAATGAACTATTGACGTTCAGTAAAATCGAGATGAAACAGATGCGTATCAGCGTCCGGAAGGGAGACATCATGCACTTTCTGGAAGAACTGTCGCACATCTTCGACATTGTAGCCGGGGAACGGGAAATTGACTTCATCGTCAATCTGGAAGACACCGAAGAGGAAGTCTGGTTCTCGCCTTCCAAACTGGAACGGATTCTTTATAACTTGCTCTCAAACGCATTTAAATATACCCAACCCGGCGGATACGTCAAGTTGAGTGCCAAACTAATAAAAGAAGAGAAAGGAACATTTGTGCAAATCTCCGTCAAAGACAATGGCAGGGGGATTCCTAAAGAAGCTCAAGAACAAATATTTGAAAGTTACTACCAAGTTGAGAAGCGCGACCATCGCGAGGGATTCGGACTGGGATTATCGCTTACGCGTTCGCTCATACACATGCACAAAGGGGAAATCCGGGTAGAAAGCGAAATCAACAAAGGTTCGGATTTTATCGTTACCCTGAATGTATCCGAGGATGCTTACAACCCCGATGAACGCTCGTCCGAGAACATCACGACCGAAGAAATACAGAAATATAACCAGCGAATCAAGGAAACCATCGAACTCATTCCCGAAAAGCTGACCAACAAAGAAAAAGATCCTGCCCGGGAATCTATTATGATTGTAGAGGACAATAAAGAAATGAATGATTATCTTGCCAGCATATTCAGCGAGAAATATGATATTATACGGGCGTATAACGGTGCGGAAGCCTGCAAGAAGATAGCCAAACAGCTGCCCAACCTCATTATATCGGATTTAATGATGCCGGTGATGGACGGCCTGGAATTCACGGAACGTGTCAAACAGGACGTAACGACCAGCCATATCCCCGTTATCCTCCTGACTGCAAAGACTGATGAAAACGATCATACGGAAGGTTATCTGCGGGGAGCCGATGCGTATATCACTAAACCTTTCAACGCCAAGAATCTGGAACTGCTGGTACAGAATATCCAAAAGAGCCGGAAACAGAGTATTGAACACTTCAAACAGGCAGAAGAACTGAACATCAAGCAAATAACCAACAACCCGCGGGATGAAATATTCATGAAAGAACTGATGGAACTGATTATGGCGAACCTCACCAAGGAAGACTTCGGAGTAACGGAAATCACAGCCCATCTCCGCATCAGCCGCAGCCTGTTGCACATGAAGCTGAAATCACTCACCGGATGCTCCATCACTCAATTCATACGGACCATCAAAATGAAAGAGGCTAAAACTCATTTACTGAATGGTATGAATGTCTCCGAAGCATCATTTGCCGTCGGTATATCAGATCCGAACTACTTTACAAAGTGTTTCAAGAAAGAATTTAATATCACTCCGACAGAGTTTCTCAAGCAGTTGAAGTAGAAGTTACTATGATAGAAAAGATATCGCCGGTAATTAATCTACAACATTCACTGATGCAGCTAATTACCGGCGAGCAATAGAAATCTATAATCAACTAATACCTATTCTACCATTCTTGGAAGCGTAAATCAGCTTCTGGATTCTGACGACGAATCAGTTCCTCGTCAACCTGATAAGTGACGCCACCTTTCGTGTACTTATAAGAAAGGGTAAACTTAGGCTGTTTCCCTACAAATTCCAATGATTCGGCTGCAGGATCTAATGTGGCGGATGCATCTGTGATAGCGACGCTTCCTCCGGCTTCGATAGTAACGCTTCCGTCCGGATTGACTGTCAGATTTACCGACTCATTATTTTCCAATGTGTTTCCGAAACCCGGTCTGCGTACTTTGTTTCTACCTAACGAAACAAAGTCGCGGGTCATATTCTGACTCAAATCCTTGTTACTGTATTCAGTAACCTGCTGGGTAGACAAATTGGTAACCTTTCCTTTCACAAAGTAGGTGCCGTGATACTGGCTGACAAATTTGACAACTACAATACTGTAATCCTTCAAATTACCATTCACATCAGTACTAATTTCATCCTGATTATGATCGACCAGCCGGAAAGGGATGGCATAATGCTTATCCAAAGCGGCATCGTCATTATAGAAAGCATCGGAGAAAGTCACTTTCACATCTGCTATTGCCAGATTCGGATTGCTAATTGTCATCTTGTTCGGATTAGCCAACTGATAATAGTTTTCCGGCATTAGTGTCAAGCCCGTACCCTCCAGTAAAGACGGATCGATCTCGAATGTAGCCCAATCATCGGTATGCACCTCTCTTTTACCGCCAATAGCCACTCCTACCTTTATCGACATATCTGTATCGGCTACCAGTGTCCGCAAAGGTTTTTGCGAAGCAAAGTACACAGAACTCTTATCGTAGTCCTTTTCATAATCGTCATAACAAGCAGTCATCAGAACGCTTATCAGCCCTATCCATAATATATTTAGTCTTTTCATTGTAAATAAGTATTTATATCAACAGCACGTTATTCCCAACCCTGATTATTCATTAGATTCTTATTCTTTTCCAGCTCTGCATACGGTAATGGCATGAAATAGTTTTTCACTTCATATTTCCGTTGTTCCACTTTCTGTACTTTGAAGCTGAATGTGCCATCTTCATTGCGGGTAACGGCAACACCCTCCACCTCTTCGTTCAACGGTAATACCCAACGACGCATATCAAAATAACGATGATTCTCGAAAGTAAATTCCAAGCGACGTTCGTTCTGAATCAGCTTTCTGAACGAGTCTTTACTTTGAGCCATTTCATCCAGATAAAGATCAAAGTTGATACCCCCGGCTTGCGAACGGATTGTTTTCAATATTTCGTATGCAGAATACAGGCATCCTTCGGCTTTCACCGTCGGGTTGCCCCAAGCCTCATTGGCTGCTTCGGCAAAGTTAAGAAGAACTTCCGATTTCCGTAACAAAGGATTGTAATGAACCGAGTTTAAGGTCTGAATCGGATTCAGCATAGCCGATTTCTTAGAAACGAATTTAGCCAGATAATAACCCGTACGTGTAGCATTCTCACTAAACGAAGGAGAATCTTTTCCACCCTCGGACATATCCAACGGCTGACCGGAATCGCCAAATGTAGCACTATGATAGTAGACATTCAGTGCAAAGCGATTATCCAGTACGGCATAAAGCTGCGTCAGATCGAAATCAGGATCAGACAGATCGACACCGGAACGGACATCGGTTGCCGGATAACCATTCTTCGCATAAAAAGCCTTTACCAGATTATGAGAAGGAGTGGCACGAGCACTTCCATAATAGAATGGCGGGAAATGAAGGCCTTCCAACAGGTTATTATTAAAATATCTGCGGAAAGCATAATCGGAACTTTCCGTCTGAACATCGGCAATGGAGGAAGCCGTAACAGGAACATAAGTTCCGAAACCTTCCATGCCCAGAATCTTATTGATCTCTTTGGCTACCGCTTCCCATTTTGCCTGGTAAACCGTAGGGTTCAGTATTTCGAATTGTCCCATGCCGGTGATCTTCGTCACATCATCATCCTGCATGGCAGGGCTTGCGCTATATAAAAGTGCACGACTTTTCAGAACAGCTGCCGCCGCTTTCGTGGCACGGCCGATTTGTGTATTACCAAACTCCAGGTCATCTCCCTGATACACATTCGGTAATAACTCGATGGCATTATCCAAATCGTTAACGATAAAATCGACTGTTGCCTGATAAGTAGGACGAAGAAATTCACCATTCTGCGCGGCCTCATCCTGCGAAATAAAATGATCTGCCAACGGAATACCCAACGCTTTTCCATTCTTCGCCTTTCCGCCGTACATCTTCAATAGCTCAAAATGCCACCATGCACGCAGGAAATACGATTCACCTTCCAGACGCAGCTTGATTTGCTTGTCCACTTCCGGGTCGGTACGGTTGTACTGCACCTGGTCGGTCAAGCCGTTTTCGAGGAAAGAGTTTACATAGTTCAGCATGTTGTACGCATTGCTCCAATTTCCGATCGGGTTGTTAAACGCTGTCATCCCACCCATATTTAATTTATAGACAGAAGAGCTGCGCAGATTAGTCACTGCATTATCGGTAGCACAATCCAGAAAGTTATCTTCAAAACAATCCGGACGGTTGGCTATGCCATTATAAGCTTTATATAGTACGCCTTGAGCAAGTTCCGGCACTCTCCAGGTATCAGAGTCTCCGATCTGCCATGTCACCTTTGTATCCAATGTGTCGTCACAAGCACAAAAGAGAAACAGACCTGCTAAAACGCAACTTCCTAATATATGTTTCATATTGCCATCTATTAATTGTTCAAAATTAAAATACAAAAGAGACTCCGCCTGTAAAAGTACGCGTCACCGGGTAGTTTGTCACACCGGCATTCAGCAATTCAGGATCCAAATCTTTCACGGAAGAAAGCACAAACAAATTTGCACCACGAGCGAAAACCTTCATCTTCTTCACGACCGAACTTGGGGAGAACTGATTGAACGTGTAGCTCAATTCAACATTCTTCATACGGAAGAAGCTTGTATTCTTCAACCAGAAAGAAGAATTGCGGAAATTGTTCTCACCGGCAGTGGTTGTCAGGCGCGGATAACTTCCGGTCGGATTGTTTGCCGGATGATAACGGTCTAATGCCAGTTTGGAGTATTTACCTTCTCCATTATTCCAGTAATAAGCATTCGTTGCCCAGGTGTGAACGCCCAGTTCGGAATATCCCTGAAGATACAATCCCCAGCCTTTGTAACTTACGTTGAGGTCAATGCCCAATGTGGTACGCGGGAATGAATTTCCGAGTTCCTTTACGTCACGACCATCAATGATCTTATCGCCATTCAGGTCTTTGTAGGCGATGTCGCCTTCCTGATAATCGGCAAACGTCTGGGGGGCATGTCCGTTGATGGCTACATCTTTGCCAAATAATCCTTCGGCAACCAGTCCCATCATAGCATCGGTAGAACGCCCCACTGTGTAACGGTATTCTTCACCATGTTTCACCTGGTTCCATTTCAATACTTTATTCTTAGACCATACGAAATTAGCTCCTACCGAATAAGACCAGTCGTTGATACGGTCGCTCCAGGTGAACATTCCTTCTATACCATGATTCAAAACGGAGCCCATGTTATCCTGGTAGGTAAAGTTGCCAGTATAATCCCCGTAAGAGGCATCAACAGAACCAATGATGTCCGTATGTTTCTCACGGAAATAGTTTATTTCGGTATATAAGCGGTTGTTCAGGAACAGGCCTTCCACACCGATGTTCCATTCTGCTGCCTTTTCCCATTTCAGGTTCGGATTGCCTGCACGGACAAAAGTGGAATAGTAAGCCGTAGCACCGTTGTTCGTTGTTCCGAACCGGAAACTGCCGTCTTGCGACCAGGCGCGTTCATACAATAAATGTTCCGTGCTTCTGTCATAGCCCAATATACCGGCGCTGGTTTTCAGTTTCAGGAAGTTCACGTATTCATTGTCTTTCAGGAAATCTTCATTGCTTAGAATCCAGGCAAGGCCGCCTGCTGCCGAGAAGAAGTATTTATCTCCCGATTTGAAACGGTTGCTTCCCATCAATGCCATGTCGGCTTCCACAGCATAGCGGTGGTCATACATATAGTTCAGACGCAATGCGTAGTTTGCATTGATGATGTCTTGGGTCACTCCCTGATTCGTTGTTTTCGAGTACATGTAAGTCAGCCGTGCCGATACATCATGCTTTTGGTTGAATGTATTCTCGTATGCGGCAAAGGCATTCCAACCCAATGTCTGCTGCAAGGTAGTCGACTTCCGGCTTTGTGAAGTGGCTACATCTGTTTTCTTCATCTGGGTGTACATAATTTGTTCCTCACCGGCAAAGTCACGATATGTCTTGATGGCATACGTCGGATAGACTTTGCTCAAAGAGAGTTGCAGGTAATCATAGTTGTCGAAAGAAAGGAAAGCACCGGCTTTCAATCCTTTTGTCAGCATATCAAGATCAAATTTCAAACCGATATTGGTCTGGCTGCGTGTATAACGCTCATCCGTATATCCTCCGTACATCGTTTCCGCGTATGCATTCATCGGACGCAACAGACTTGCGCCAAACAAGGGAATCCCGTCCGAGCTGGCTAGTCCGGTTTCTTCCGGTGACATAGTCAGCGGGTATTCATTCGGACGATGCGTAGACAGGGCCGTAAATACCTGACCACAGTCCAATTGCCCCCATTTACGCATTTCCATACGTCCGGCAACGTCTGCGGATATAGTCAGGAAATCCGTTACATTGAAGTCGAGGTTTCCGCGAAGAGTCAGGCGGTGCAATTGCGGAGTATAGGTGACGTCTTCAAATCCGCTACCTCCTACATATCCGGCAATCAGGGCATAACGCACTCTGTCGGTACCACCCGTCATATCGAACGATACTTTCCGATAATTGGCATTTTTGTTCAACAACTGATCGTACAGATCGACGTTCGGATACAATAGGTCATTGACTCCTTTGGAGTTTTTATATCCTTCCAGTTGTTTCTGATTATAGTAAGGAGTCAGTCCGTCGTTTGCACGCGCTTCATTATACAGATTAGCATACTGATAAGAATTCAGGAAATCAGGAGTACGCGTCATCTGTACCACACCTGCTTCGGCGGTTGCGTTATAAATGCGGCGGTTGGGCTTTCCTCTGCGGGTAGTCACCCAAAGTACGCCATTCGCAGCACGTGCCCCATAAAGAATCTTGGCAGTGGCATCTTTCAGCAACTCGATACGTTCGATTTCTTCAGGAATCAAATCCGCTGCCGGACGTTCCACACCCTCGATGATAACGATAGCTGTATTCTCCGACATGCCATGCTGGCCACGGATAAATAAATCAGGAGTATTATTACCCAATCCGCTGACTGTGGAGCGAACTTGCAGACCTAACATTTTACCTTGCAGCATATTAGTCAGCGTCAAATCAGGGAAGGTTCCGAACTGTCCGTTCTCCAGTACGCTCGTTGCGCCTACTTCATTCCCTTTATATGTCTTGCCACCATCGGCTCTATTCACCAGCGATTCTTCGGTCAGGAACAGAGGCTCTTTCTTCAGGACAATCTTTTCAGGAACGATATTGCTGCCTGTCAGCTTATACACTTTATCTTCATATCCCAAAGCCTCCACCATGACGGTTGCGTCATTCTCGACCTTCGTCTGAAAACGTCCCTTTGCATCTGTATATAGAACGACTGCGCCTTCTCCACAAATGATAGAAACATTCTTCAACGGGCTACCTTTCTCGTCGGTAACAATAGAAACTACTTCCACCAAAGGCTTCTTCGCCGACTTTCTCTTTGATTTATTTTGTGCGAAAGTCAGGCTAGAGCCAACGATAAGGACAAATATGAGCCCTATCAGTCTTATATATCTAATCTTGTTTCTCATATACTTTTCTTTATTTTAGGTATCACCATCCGGGGTTCTGTTGAAGATTATCCAAAGCCGCCACTTCATCCATCGGTAGCGGATACCAATAATTACGCTTGTTAAACGTCCGCACGGCTGTCCTCACCGGAACATACTCGTAAGTAAAGTCAGTCAGCTTATAAGTGCAGGCTTTTTCCACTTTCAACTGGTCGGCCGTATAAGAATGATTGATCGGGGTTGCTTTGACGCCCATGATCGGATATTCACCCTTAAACAGGTCTTCAGCAATCATCCAACGGCGAATATCATACCAGCGGTGTCCTTCGAACATCAATTCCACACCACGTTCCCGACGATAAGCTTCTCTAAAATCCACTCCATCCGGTAGTTCGCCGATTCCGGCTCTTACACGGATTTTATTCAAAGCCTGACGGGCCGACATCGTACAACCCGTAACGACTGCATCCGGATCACCTGTCGCTTCGTATGAAGCCTCTGCCATATCCAGATAAACTTGCGAAACACGAATGTACACAGCCACCAAACGATATAATTGGAAACCAGCTTCGCCAAACAAAGGCACACTTGCTTCCGGCCAAATGAACTTCTTGCACATATATCCGGTCTGTTGAGAGCCTCTCGTAAACTGATTGGTAGAAATGAAGTTCTCGGAGTAACCGCCCGAATAAGTAGTCAGATAATAGGGAACACCCTGTAAATTCTTCCCCCATTGCTCACCGGGCACGAGGATATTATTCGTAAAGCGAGGGTCTCTATCCGAGTAAGGATTGGTAGTCTTTACCGCATCATAACCAGAACGCGGATCAGTGATCGGATAGTAGTTGCCGTCAGCTCCCTTACGTTCGTACATATCTACCGCATTTTGTGTCGGAGCATTATAAGGAGTACCTTCGGCACCGGTTTTATTATCGTATGGTTGTGTCAGCCACTGCGCTCTGACGAAAGCAGACCAGTTGCCATGATGCCAACGCAGGAACCATAAATATTCCGGTTGTGCGAATTGATTGGAATTAGGCATTAGCTGAATACTACGATATTCGTCATGATTCATCAGGCGATAATATTCGTGACTTTCAATAGCATTGATCGCCTTTTGCGCACTACGGGCAGCTTCAGCAGCCATCTCTTTTCCATATCCTTTGTTTTCAATAGAATTCAGGTCATTCTGCATCAAAGGGCTGGCAGCATACAGCTGTGTCATCGCTTTTAATGCCATGGCGCTTACTCTGTCAGGCCGTCCATGTTCCTCGTCAGGCCAGCTTATAGGTAAATATTCAATGGCTTTATCCAAGTCAGTCTGCATCCAAGCATTGGATTCCTGATAAGTTTTACGGGGAAAGTCAAAGTCGTCCGATGCTCCCCAAAGCTGGTCAAAGATGGGCATTCCGCCATATCGTTTGATAATCTCAAAATAGAAGTAGGCACGCAGGAAATGGGCCTGTCCCAACAGTTTTCTCCTTTGGTCGTCTGTGATGGATTTCACTTGATCTACTCCACTAATTACACGGTTCACGATACGAAGTCCGGTATAAGCACGAGAAATAGCACTTTTGAAATTCGCTCCATCACTTTTACTTCCGATTTCGAAACGTGTACTAGCATTCTCCAGCCAGTTACCTGCATTGACAAACTTCGACGGATCATTATCGCGAACGGATGCATATTCATCCGATAAATTACCTACCGTTACGTATGTATTCGAATAAGAGTTGATACCATGTGTAAAGATTAATATATCATCATTTTGAAAGATGCGGTCCATGAACCCTAACAAACTGCTATAATCTTTATAAACATCATCTTCGGAAAGTCCGTCATCGGGAGAGCGGTCCAGATAGTCCTCACAGCTTCCTACAAACAGACCCAACAGAATGATCCATATCCAATTCAACTTATGTCTTCTCATATCAGTAAATTTAAAGTGTCTCATAATCCTAATCTAAAACCAATGTTATAACGTCTCACCACCGGATAAACATTCTGTCCCGAATGTTCGGGGTCACGGCGGGAATCACCTTTCGAGAACGTCAACAAATTGGTACCGTTGACATATACTTGCAGTTTTGTCAGACGTAAAGGCTGCAACCAACGTTTCGGAATCTGATAATTCACTTCCAGGTTCTTCAAACGAAGATAAGCATGGTTGGTATATGTGTATGTACTGGCCACCGAATTATAACTTCTCTGCACATGAATACTGGGGCGAACCGGACCGCTTTGAATCGGAGCATCGGCTGTCCATGTATTCAATGTATTCGGTTGAGCCTTGATATTACCTTCCGGGAAATCCCATAAGTAAGATGGTATTGCTTCTTTATAAACATCCATAGCACTGTACCACAACATATTGAATCCGATTCCTTTGTAAGAACCTCCCAATGTAAATCCGAGGGTAGTGGTCGGATAGTTCAGGTTTTTCATCGGAACCATATCCTTAGCATCAATCATACCGTCTCCATTATAATCGATGTAGTACAAGTCTCCCGGAATCAATGTGTTGTGTGCACCATTGGCAATAGTGGACTGTGCCGAGTTATAAATATCATCCAACGACTGGAAGTTTCCCGTTGCCAAGTATTTGTTCACATATCCGATTGACTTTCCGGCTTTTTTCAAATATTCGCTCTGATTCTTCGGGTCATCAATAAAGACAACACGGTTCTCACTGGTTGCAAAATTAAACTTCGCGTAATAATTAAACTTTCCGATACGGTCGTTCCAAGTGACATCCAGTTCGAGACCGTGATTTTTAGTCTTACCCAGATTCACTTGTGGGAAAGCAATACCGCTATCAGCCCATGACGGAATCGTATTACGTGTCATCAGAATGTTATTACGCTTTTCGTCGAACAAATCCACAGTAAAGTTTAGTTTACCCCACAAACCTATTTCGATACCGATATTCTGCTTAATAGATTCTTCCCAGGTAGCATCGGGGTCGGCCAGTTTCCCTTCTTTGTACAAAGGTCCCCAGTTACTGGTCTGATATTTACCAAACTGCGCATTGTCGGAGAGTTGCTCAAACTTCTGGATATAGTTGAAACGGGTAGCACCTTTATCATTACCAACTACCCCATACGAATAACGTACTTTCAAGTTCGTCAGTATTCCTTTAGTCCATTTCTTCACCCATGGCTCTTCACTGATACGCCAACCAATAGAGGCAGAGGGGAAGAATCCGAAACGGTGTCCCGGAGCAAACTTCTCCGAACCAGTATAAGCACCGTTAAATTCGGCAAGATAACGCTCTTTAAAATTGTAAGTGACACGACCTACCCAATCTTCTTCGTAAGCCGGGAAGTTCATCACATTCTGATTGGTCGATTCGTTCATCTTACGGTTAAATACAAATAAGGCACTTACATCATGATCGCCAAACTGACGACTATAATTCAATGCTAATTCGTAATAAAGTTTACGTCCGTAAGCCTTGAAACCGTCATAAACACCACCAACAGGCAAATCTCCGGGAGCATTCTCATCCGGATAACGTTTCTCGGTATAATTATAAGTAATTGTTCCATCAGCATTATAAATAGGATTGGCGTAATCATACACACGATTCATACGAATATGCGTACGTTGGGCAACCAAATCGTCTTTACCTAAAATCTTACCCGGCATGATCTGGGTGGTCCATGATGAAGAAGTAGTGTAAGACAACGATGCTTTCAATGATAACCCCTTTGTAATGAAGTCCAGCTTTTGATTCAGGATTACATCGTAAAAACCTTGATGCTGTTTAATATTACGACTACCTCCTTCATTCATCAGACAGGCTATATTCTGATCGGAACTTAACCCGTCTCCCCATATTCCATTACTATATTTAATCGGAAATTCATTACTTGGAGCCGTAAAGAACGTTTTAAAAAAGCGTTCATCCGGAGAATCGACATTCTCATAATAAGACGGCTGATTCTGATAACCCATCTTACCGGCCACATTGAACGAAAGTTTAGTAGTACTTGTGATATTGAAGTCGAAATTACTACGCCAGTTATAACGACGGTAAGAGAAGGAAGGATCGAAATCCTCTTGTTTGGTAGTATTAAAAATATCTCCGTCATGCAAATAACCCAAGGATACGAAATAACTCATTTTCTTCGTACCACCGCGTACATTAAGATTATAAGCCTGTTCATAACCTACATTCTTTACCAGTTCTTTCCACCAGTCCACTTCGGGAAAGACATCGTTATACGGACCGTAATTTCCGGTAGCATACGCATTTTCCCATGCGGTAATGGTAGATTCGGGAACCATTGCTCCCCAGTTACCATCATTAGCCTGTGCCCTATTATACTGTTTCATAGAGGTCACATAGTCAGACCATTCAGGAGCGGCAGAAGGTTGTTTAAAACCGAAGTTAGCAGTGAATGAGATTTCCGGTTTCTGTTCGAGTCCGCGTTTGGTTGTCAGCAAGATAACGCCGTTCGCACCTTTCACACCGTAAACCGCAGTTGCCGAAGCGTCTTTCAGTACGGAAATAGATTCAATTTCGTTCACATCGACATCGTTGAAATCACGTTCGATACCGTCCACCAATACCAGTGGTTCCGCTTCTCCCCAAGTAGACTTACCACGAATCAATAAAGAAGCTTTATCGGCTCCCGGCTTTGAGGTGGAGTTAATGGCAACCACACCGGGCATCTGGCCTTGTAAAGCTTCGGAAACGGAGTTCACGCTACCTATCTTTAATAAGTCATCTCCTTTTGCAGTGGCAATGGAACCGACACTGGACACCTTTTTCTGTACACCGTATCCAACCACTACCACTTCTTCCAGGGTCTCCGTATCTTCTCCTAAAGAGATTACGCCTAAAGTCGTTTTATTCTTTAAATCCAGTTCCAGAGTTTTATAACCCACATAAGAAATGACAAGTATGTCTCCTTTTGATGCCTTCACAGTAAAATTACCGTCAAAATCAGTAATCGTACCGCTTCCCGTACCTTTCACGCGAACACTGACGCCAATCATCGGTTCACCGGATACTGCATCCTTCACTTGTCCCTTCCAATAGTCTTGTTGTGCCTGCACGTCCAGCGCACAAAACAAAAAGCAACAAAGACATAAGAAAGAAAAATAAAGTCTGTCTCTTTTCATAAACATTATTTTTAACTGTTAACAAATTCTTTATCTCAAGACACAAATTAAGCGGGAAAATCTTCAAATGAAAGGGAAGAATCTCCTTAAAACCCGTACAAATGTGCAAAATAGATTTCTCTACTACATTTCTGAACAAATCATTTCCACATTGGCTTTATGACGTGCTCTTTGTCTACGGTGATATTGTATATGCCATCGTTTCCTTTCTTCAGGATGAGCGGAACAATACGTGTTTTACGAGGAGACACGGTGGAATCCGAACGATGAACGTGGTAAACATAGTAATATTTTCCATCCAGCCCTTTAAATACATCTCCATGTCCTGATCCGTTTTCTCCTACGAGGCTGCGATGAATGATCGGACTGTTCGGATGCTTTTTCCACGGACCGAAAGGGGAAGAAGCAGTGGCATAACCTACCGAATAGTCGATATTCATAAAATGATTGGCAGAATAGAAGAGGTAATATACCCCGTCCCACTTCATAACAGTCGGTCCTTCCATCACTGGTGCAGACTTGTAGGTCGGAGTCTTTTCCCAAGCCTCCGTACAGTCCATACATTGTTTCAATGTTTCCGGTTTGATACTTCCCTTCTTTATGTCAAACTCGGCTACCCAAAGGTAATTACCTTTATTAAAGCGGACATGATATAGGTAGTACTTCCCATCATCATCCTTAAATAGGAAAGAGTCTATATTCTTAGCGGAAGCGTCTATCGGCTTGACTTCCTTCTGCCGGAAAGGTCCGAATACCGATTTGGAAGAAGCGATCACCGTTTGCTCATTGGCAGTATAAGTGAAATAATAAGTTCTTTTATCCTTAAAGTATTGAGGTGCCCAGAAGCCTTTTTCACCATACGTTCGATCTCCTTTCCGCAGAATCAGTTGCAGGGAACTGCCATCAGGCACTGTCCAATGCTCTAGATCGGTCGATTCGAGGATAGCAAAGCCCTGTGGTTCCTGATTGCGTGTACCGGTGAGGTAATACTTGCCGTTTTCCACATAAATTGTAGGATCAGCATAAGTGATCTCCTTCTCATTAACCGAATCAGCCCGTCCCCCAGTGACAGACAAACCAATGATTCCTAATGCGAGAATAAGTCTTTTTGTCATTTTATGTTTTTTCATACCTATTTTATTCTATATCTGATCTTTATCTCATCTACAAAATTTCAATCTAACATCCAAACCAAACCGGGTTTCTCCCCTGCGAGATTCCATATTGCTTCATCCCAAGAAAGAGCCTTGGCAGCATCTATCGGGGTACTCATCGTAGAAAGACCATTGTAACGGTCGGCACCAAATGTTTGTGCTCCGTAATTGGGTATTTCTTCGTCTACGATAGCGGGCGTATTGGCAGAGAAACGACATTCCATATTTGGATTCGCATAGCAATTATTAGCCTCATTCTTGTTAAAGCGTCCGCAAATTCTTCCCGACTTAGGTGCACCGTTAGAGAATAATTTCTGGTTCCAAGCCACACAATGTGTTACGGTGATTCCTGTCGCCTTGTTAGCAAATCCCATAATACCGCCTACCTGATTTTGAGCGGAAATCTCGCAATCGGAATAACAATAAGAGATCACAGCTGTCGGACTAGGATCTACAAATCCGGCAATACCACCCGCAGGATTCGCCACTTTCATCGGGAAAGCTTGTGCAAGACCTGAAGAATAACACTGCGTAACGATAGAATATAACATACGTCCAACAATGCCTCCTACACATGATTCAGTCACAATATCCCCAGTGGAAGAGCATTGAGAGATCGTTGCTCCGCCTCTCGTTTCCCCACAAATACCGCCGGCGCACCATACGGCAGTAATATCCGTTGCCGATGTACACTGATGAATTTTACTATTTGCACAGATACCACCAGCCTGACCGTTATCCCAGGCAGCCGCTCCCGTTCCCGAAGTTAAAGAAATCGTACCGGATACCCGAACATTCTCCACGATACCCGGAGAAGTAGCAGCTCCCACCTGTCCGGCAAGGATGCCTGCCATCTTTGTATTGGCTGTAATCTGCGCATTTTCAAAGTTTATATTGGAACACTTACCAACCAACAATCCAAAGAATCCCTGATTAACAGAAGAGGAAGTATTTACTTTCAGATTACGAATCGTATGTCCGCCTCCATCCAATACAAGTTGTTTGGAAACCGAGGTCTCTATCGGTTGCCAGTCTACACCTTGCAAATCAATATCATTCTCTATCTTGGCATAAATCGTCTTACCATCTTTGAGTTTCTCTCCGAGAGTTATCAAGTCGCTCGTTGTCGCCACGGTATAAGGGTTGTCGATTTCTCCCTGTTTCTGTTGCAGGAAGAAAGTCATTGTACTTTTCTCTTGATTGACTGCAAGATCGTCGGAAACCAGTTTCAAACCGAGAACGTATTTCTTTGATCCGTCAAGCGTACCTAAATCATGGAAGCGCAAATTTACCATACGCAGGACATCGTCCCCCTTAAAATTAAAATTACTTCCATCCAGATCATAATATTCCACAGGTAAGAGGTGATATTCTTCACCAAACTCTTTGGCATCAACAACAGCCAATTTCGCCTTTGCTTCTTTTTCGCAATGGCTTTTCTCCACCATAATGTTATATTGGTATTCCGGCTCATCCAGATATAAATCATATTTGCCTGTCTGATAAAGCGACAAGGTAATATTGGAATAGGTAACTTCAGCCTTTTCCGGCTGTGTCAGATCCATGACTTCACCACATGCTATCAACGAAAACGCCATTAATGACGCTACAACAGGAATGTATCTTTTCATAATATCTTTCTTTTAATTATTAAAAACAGGGATTACTATACCGACGTTATCTCCTGACAACCAAACTTTATCTCCGTCTATACGAACTACCTCCATCTCCATCCCTTCTTTGAGGAAAGAAACTCCTTGGAATGAGAATTCAGTCTTCATCTTTTGACCAACAGCCGTGGGCTTCCCGTCAAACTTCACATGAATGTATTTGCTTTGATCCGAATTTTGCAGGCGATAAGTCAACCGTTTAGGATTAATTGCAGCCTGAAGTTGTTCCTGCTCTGTAAAAGTACAAATTCCATCCAAACTATAAAACCCAACTTCGGTATATCCTGTTATATTCTTCTTATCAACCCCGTTTTCGGCATATTCCGTCTCCGCACAAGAGGCGAAAACCAACAAACATACCAACACTACATATATTACTTTCATAAGCGAATAAATTTAAGATAATTACTTTCTAACAGTTGTCGACAATATTTCTACCGATCCATCCTTATAAGTCACTTCGGCGGTAAGTATTTGTCCGTTCAGGTTCTTATTCACTATATTGATTTCCTGTCCATCCAGCTTTACTTTATAAGATGAGACATCATCCGGCAAATTTAATAGTTGTACCAACATATATCCATCCACTTGTTGATATTTCAACAAAGGAAACTTTCCTGTTACAGACTTGGTCTTAACATCATCCTTCCACAACACGGCATCATCCGATTTCAGCAATGCTACATGATAAGTCGTTCCGGGAGCAAGATTTTCAACCAATGTATAGTCATTCTCCGAATCAAGCGATCGACGCACCACCTCTGTTCCCTCCTCATCTGTTACTGACAATATACCTGTTTTATCGGCTCCATTACCCCAACTTATGAACAATTCCCGTTGTCCTCCGACAAGGCTGGAAACTGTCAATCCATCCCGGGCAGCAATAAAATCAGGATATAACAATGGATTGGGATTGTAGAATCCGTCTGCATCAAGTCCTAAATAACGGGAAAAATAAATTCCTCCAAGTTCCCACATTTCAGTCTTCGCATCGTAAACAGCTCTCGCTCCACCGGGAACCACACTAAAACGTCCGGTAATGGCATACGTATCATATTTCTTGAATACTTCATAAAAAGTCTTATACCAATTCTTCGGATACCAGGAATAACTCTCAAAAAGGCTCTTGAACTCGGTTGCACTGACCGGTGTACCGGCATTAGCTTTTTCAGCTATCAGATTAAGGTATTCGTAAATTTTCATCCCGGCCGTATAACCATGCTTGGTTCCCCATTCTCCCAGTGCGTCGGCTACATGAGGATTTAAAGCACGTACCATAGAGAATTCCGTGCAAATCAGTTTCTTTGTTACACCATATTTATCGCGGATAATACGGAAATCATCTTCCGCCTGGTTGATTTTCAATGCGTGAACGTGTAAGTCGAGCCCTACAACATTAGGATTGTTATTAACCACAGAGACTACCGCAGGTACCGTTTCGCTCTTCGGCAATTCGGATACACGGTTCAATGCTCCGGCATAAATATCAAATGTCCATCCATTAGCCTGTTTCCAGGCAGTCAGCCGATTGGCAAACTCATTCAGAAATGCCCGATAATCCTCACCGTCCGCATGACAAAGATCGGTATCCAATGCATTCTCCCATTCCGGTTCGTTACCCATGACAAGTATTTCAATATTCTTCGCCATATCATAGGTTTTCAGTAATACTTCAGTTGCCTGAAATATGTACTCCATCTCCTTAGTTCCTACTTTGGGAACCGTATCGGTATATAATTCAAAAGGTATTTTCAGACTCAAGATGAATTTCACACGGTCGCCCAACGCTTTCTTGGCCTGAATAAATTTCAGTGTAGGAATATGTGTCCTGATGGCATTTTCTTTCACACCAACAATCTTCCCGTTTTCATTCTGAAGAAACAGATTGGGGATATTGACAAATCCTCTCACCCAAGTCACTTTCGACTGTTTCAACATCTCTATTTCCGTAATCGGGTAATCTATATTTTCATTATAGTTCGCCCCCAAATCCTGCGCCTTTGTTCCCATCGAACATAAGAACAGCAATACAAACATTAAAAAAGCTTTCATTTTCATATACATACTTCAAGGTTAATTGTCCGACATCGAACAGAACAAAGGTAGAGAAATAAACTCCGGTAGAATAGAACGATTGTTTTATCAACGGGATTTATGTTCAGAATAAACATTTGACCTTATTTTAATGGTTCTTCTTCTACTTCACTGCGATAATAACCGTCCACTTCAGCAAAGAAATTCTGCTTCAGGGAGTCCAGAAGTTCGGGCTGTTGTGCCGCCATATTCTGGTATTGAGTTCGGTCGGCTTTTACATTGAATAAACCGTATTCACCCAAGTTACCCAATTCATTTCCGGTCAGGTTTCGTTCGGAACCTTTATAAGGAGGCATCATAATCCAGTCGCCCGAACGATAAGCCATACGTCCTTGCGCTTCCAGCACTACATCCTTGCGGGCAGTCTGCTCTTTTCCGAAGAAAGCATCCAGATAGTTCCGACTATCCAAACCTTCCGGCAAATCGGCATGTATCATCGAACCCAGAGAAGCGAGAATATCTACCTGGCAAACCAGTGCATCGGACACAACCGGCTGAATCTTTCCTTTCCAATAAACAAACAGAGGAATATGCGTACCACCGTCGAACAAACTATATTTACCTCCGCGCAGACCTCCTGCAGGAAGGTGATCGCCTGCCAGTTCGGGAGCACCGTCTTTGTAACCGTCATTCAGAACCGGCCCGTTATCGCTGGAGAAGATAATCAGTGTCTTTTCCAACAAGCCTTCTTTCTTCAAGTGGGCAAGCAGTTCGCCGACACACCAGTCTGCCTCAACGATGGCATCGCCACGAGGCCCCATCGTTGTTTTGCCCACAAAGCGCTGGTGGGGAGCACGAGGTACGTGAGGTTCGTGCAAGCCATAATACAGGAAGAAAGGAGCATTTTTGTGTTCAGTCACAAAGTTCTTTACCTTATCTACAAAATAGTCGGCCATATCCTCGTCTTTCCAACGGGCTTTCTGTCCGCCTTTCATATATCCGATACGGGGAATTCCGTTTACTATAGAGTTATTGTGTCCGTGTGCCCACTGCATTTTCAGCATCTCCGGATGAGAAATGGCAGTCGGTTCGCCCTCAAAATTATGCTCGTAACTCACTTCGATGGGATCGGCCGGATCGAGTCCTACTACATCGCCGTTTTCCACATAAACTGTCGGGACACGATCGTTGGTTGCTGCAATCAGGCAAGAGTAGTCGAAACCGATTTCTTTGGCACCCGGTTTGACGGTTTCGTTCCAGTTGACATTGCCGTCTCCCATCCCCAAATGCCACTTTCCGATAGCTCCGGTCACATAACCGCATTGCTGCATCATCTTCGGTAAGGTAAACTGATTTTCATTAATGATAAGAGGAGCATCTCCCGGCAGGATTTTTGCATCCTTATTTTTCCATGGATACATTCCGGTCATCAAGGCATAACGACTGGGAGTAGACGTCGCCGAAGTGGCATATCCATTCGTGAAGCAGACTCCTCCATGAGCCAGACTGTCGATATTCGGGGTATGAATGGTAGTCGATCCATAAGCGCTGACATCGCCAAATCCCAGATCATCGGCAAGAATCACAATCACATTCGGTTTTTCTTCTACTTGCTGCGAGGTACAACCTACCAAAGACAATGTAGGAACAAGATAGATTAATGTTTTCATCATATTATGCAGTTAATAACGATGCAAATTTAGCCACCGCTTATCTATTTATATAGAACAAATGTTTAATAATGGGGAGTCATGTACATCCTGCAACGATTCCTTGGAAGATTATTACAAATATTTGGGCAAATATAAAAAGCCGGTTTCTACAGAAACACCTACCTTTGGTTATCATTAAATATCCAATTAATAATTCCAAAAAGACACCATCTACAATGAAAAACCTATTAATTTTCACAGTTACTCTCCTGATCCCTTTATGCAGTTGCTCGCAAACAGAAAATACGGACACTGATGAACCGGTGATTCCTCCCCCAAGCAACAATTACGTTCTGCAGGGCAGTATGCAAGGCAGCGCCGAATTAGTAGAAGCCGGCTACACTCAAATACACCAATATATGCGAAAGATTGGTTGGGACTATTCCGAACATCCCAACAGCTCTTCCTTAGACCACAAGGACGGAGTGCACGGAGAAGTTATTTATGATTTGTTTATTCGACAATACATTTTCAAACTCTCCATTCATGCCAATGAAAAAGCACTGGATGGAGACCGTGGCAAATTAATAGACCGCCAACGCAATGAGATGAAAACACAGACCACGCCTTCCTGGTATAAGTTAAACGGCAACTGGGATGAATGGCAACAACTAAAATGGAAGTTCAAGATTCCTAAAGATTTCCGTCCGTCCGGCAGTTTTACTCATTTACATCAACTAAAGGCACAGGAAGGCAACAACGGTTCACCCGTAATTACTATCACTGCACGAAGCAACGGAAACGGGAGTAATCGCCGTATACAAATCATTCATAACGGAGATACCGAAGAAACAACGAAAGGTACTATAATAGACAATCTCCCATTGGAAGATTTCGAAGATGAATGGATTCAGG